>OKSH01000019.1_pt1 | contig 138892 bp, 116 predicted proteins | sample 1601231 | NCBI WGS metagenome assembly OKSH01 (sample SAMEA3541596, study PRJEB24748) | human gut metagenome | biome: human gut; feature: human-associated habitat; material: faeces | place: China | collected 2012
TTTTTGTTTACAGTCTTATTATGTCTTTTCTGCTTCAAAATATTCACCGCCGGTTAATTCTTCTCGTTTTCGTCAACATATCCGTAAAAAAGTATTAATATTCCTTTTTAGCATGCGTATCTCGTCAAAAAAGGATTGCATTTTTTTTCCTTTTATATTATAATATGGGTTGTAAAAAGAATTTACCCTTCAAAAATTTTTTTTACATTATAACCCCTTATTTAATTATTTATACTCCCCTCGAAACACCCTGTAGCTCCCCTACAGGGTGTTTCTCTTTGTATTTATAAGGGGTTAGAGGATTTTCGCTGTATATACGGCAGGAAAAACCTCCCTGAAATTTTTTAGTGACACAACTTTGACACAACTTTTCTATTATTCACACATGATCCATAGTGCTTCTGTTTCTCTTACCCGCCGTGGAATTTCATAAACTTGTCTTTTTGTTTACATCTGTATCTGTGAATATTTTTGCAGAAGTATAGACTCCGTTTACTGTTTTCATACATTCCTTTCCTTCTATGCTCTTTATTTTTAGGCAAACAAAAAGCACCTCATACAGAGATGCCGGATGAACCGTCTATAAATTATTGAAACAAATCCGGAAATATTAAAACAGATGATATCTTAGATTGTTTGATCATACTTCTGAATCCGTCACATGGACAACCCGCTCTTTGCAGCTCTTGCCCTCAATTGATTATACTCCCCTCGTAATACCCTGCTGCTCCACTACAGGGTGTTTTTCTTTATATTAATAAAAATTCCGGGCGGTATTGGATTTCTTATGCAGCAGCATAGATTCCAATACCGCCCGGTTGATCATCCGACAGACATCTGTCTTTATCTGTCAGGCCATTTGCAGGCTATTCATTTTTTACTGATCTGTACCTGAACTGCCTCAATACGTCTCGATTCCCCTGTGGTTCCAGCAACAGCGCCGTCACGCACCCAGGCTGACCACCCCTTATCTTTCATATGTACCCGATATTCTACTGTATAGTCGGGCAAATTTACAAGTTCGATCTGAATAGCCTCAGCACGCCTGGATTCCCCCGTAGTGCCGGCAATTTGATCATCCTGTACATATGGCAACCACCCTTTTGCCTGCACATGCACTCTGTATCTCACGCCCGCTTCCGGAATACTACAGTCCTCCAGCCTGATCTTGACCGCCTCCAATCTGCGGCTCTCTCCTGTAGTACCGGCTGTCTGTCCGTCTCTGACATAATTAAGCCAACCATAACTTTTCACATGGGCACTGTACGCAATATGAAACGGAGTCAATGAAATTTTTTTGAACCTGCAAAAATCTTCTAATGTCTTAGGCGTGCCCGCATATTCCATGATATTTTTATATATCACCCATTTATGGTACATAGGAACATAAAAATTGGGGTTACTGTTCATAAAACAGTTCGCACATGGACGCCATGCATTATAGCCATCATACCCATATATGCCAGTCGGCTCCTGATCTCTGTCCTTAAAGCCAATAAAATCTTTCCATGGAACCTCTTTTGCGTCAGGTTTTTGGGGACTTATATATAAATTAGGAGCCTCCTCATGAGGCTTTGGATCCCAATAAGGTGTCAGCCTGTATTCATCTGCAAGGCATGCAAAACCATGTCCCGAAAATTCATGCAGCACCCAATACTCCGGATTAGGTTCCCAGGGCTGTTTACTTTCCGGATTTTCCCCCCATGACAGCATGGCACCGACACCGCCATAAGCATGGCCTCCTACCTGACCTGCATTGTCACAGTTTCCCAGATATATCATGCGCGCCTTTGGCACTGCCGCATCTCCAAGTATCTGCGATACGAGACTTCTCATTTTATCAAGACAAGCGGAAAAACTACCCACATAACCAACCTGCGGTACGGGGCTGATCAAATCCCCCCTCAGATAAATATAAATATCAAGATACTGAGAAAGTCCTTCAAAAGTCTCTGCTTTTAGGATCAAATCTGCCGCCCATTCTGATGCCTTCTGATATTTTCCGTCTTTCTTCAAATCTTCTTTTGCAAAATGAACAGGCATGATAAACATGGGCACACCGTTTCCTATAGTATGCTTATGATACAAGTAAAGAGAATCATCCTGACCGTTCCATACATCAGCAGCCTGCGGCCGCTCCGGAAGAAACTTTAAATACGTTTTATTTTCAATCTCTTTAAAATCACCTGGTTTCAGGTTCTCTCCCTGTATAGCTCCATGATTTACTTCAGTCTCACTCCATGGAGAATCAAAGCCTTCCAGTGACCACCACCTGTAACTATCCGTACGGGAAGAACCAAGATAAAGATTCCCCTGCACAGCCGCTGTTCTGCCTATTGCTTCGACCTCAGCAAAATCAATACAGATCCTCTCACCGGTACAACACAAGGCATAAGATTTCAATCCCTCACCGCTCGCAGGCCATCCATACACATAGCAATTTATCTTTCCGCCAAATATATTCATATCTTTCGACGCAAAAATACCATAATTCTCCCAGCCGAATTCTGCTTTTATTTGAATGTTGGCATCATTTATATCAAGCCTTCCGTTACATCTGATTCCATATGTCTTCTCTATGATCCTGTCATCATCAGCCCTTGTCCCTGCATATAACTGTCCGTATGTTGAGGTACTTACCGTCATCTGCTTTCCATTGTAATCAACCGCTATGGCATTTGATGTACTGCTGAAAGAACGAAAATCACAGTTGTTGAGCACATACAGTGTAAGGACATACGCCTCTTCCATATCATTTGTCAGATCCAGGGCAATTTCTGCTGAGGTTTTCCATTTGACTGCATTTATAGTAATTACAGCTTTCTCCCGGTCAAAAGAATATGTTCCATTGCCAATCATTTCACTGCCTGATTCTATATAGGATTTATCATCCACGTAAAATTTACCGACATTATAATCAAACTTTAATGTTTTATTTATGCTATTCATACCAAAACCTCCACATTTTTCCATAATGTGCAGTTCATAGAACTGACTGATTTGTGAGCGGGTTTCTCCACTGGAATGTCAGGCAGACACAAAAAGGCAGTCCCCGCTTAAAGGGTCTGCCTATACTACATACATGTATTGTAATGCACAATAAATGCAACTGGCTGCCATATATCTGATCATAGATATTTAGACCCTATAGTTTTGCGTCGCCATTTTTCAATGGTTTTGCCTTTATATTTTTGTTTACAATCACATGTATCCGAATACTTAAATTGTTTATATTTATTATCACTCTATATTGCAGGTAAGTCAATAAAATGGCACACAATTGTACTTTTGTAGTCCAAACTGTAAAAATTCCGCAGGAGCTGATCAAAGCCCTGCGGAATCTGCCATATCCATCATCCAAAAACCGCCTCTTCCAACATAGCACACAAAGTATGATACAGCGGCAACGTATACTCCTGAACTCTGTATGTCTCCGTAGAAGGCATCCGGAAACAGATATCACAGTATTTTGAGAGCACAGACTCTTTTTCCCCGGTTATGCCCAATACCTTCATTCCTTTTACCTTGGCAGTCTTAGCCCCTTCCACAATATTTGCTGAATTCCCTGAGGTGGTGATCGCTATCAGGACATCTTCGGGCTGCCCGTATGCATATACCTGCTGGGCAAATATCATATCAAAAGAAGTATCATTTCCCACCGCTGTCATAAGGGATGTATAACTATTCAATGATATGGCCGGAATTCCCTGCTGCAGCCGCCCGGATAACTCTTCGCCGCCTTCCAAACGGCTGAATTTTTCTTTTTCCTCATCCGGAAGTTCACGCTTCAGCAAAAATCCTTTCATCAGCTCTCCTACAATATGTTCTGAATCGGAGGCACTACCTCCATTTCCACAGACCAGGATTTTCCCGCCCTTTTTACAGCTTTTCAAAAGGAGTTCAAAAGCCTCCCAGACAGGCTGGTCCTTCAGTACAGGATGATCCTCCCGGAATTTATCATATACTGCATGTTCTCTTCCCATTTTTACCTCCCTGAATCGCCACAGAAAGCGCAGCATAGTCACCAATCTTATTTCCCAGTTCAGCCGGCACGATCCTGCATCCTTCCCTTGAAATAGCCAGAGCCTCCTGCTCGATTACCCTCTGTGCACACGGCCACAGCAGTTCCTCACTTCTTTCATAGACACTGCCCAGTACAATAATCTCCGGGTTCAGAATATCTATGAGAATAGCCAATCCCCTTCCCAGATAGTATCCACTGGTTTCGTAAATATCAAGAGCCAGAGGGTCCCCTCCCTTTGCGGCAAGTGCCACTGTCTTTGCCGACAGCTCTTCTATCTGTTCAAAGCTCTGGCAAAAGGAGGGCCGTTCACCTATCTGCAGCTTCTCCAGCACCTTCATCCTGGCAATCTGCGCGATACCTCCTCCGCTGCAGAACCCCTCAAAAGAACCGGACTTTCCGAATCCCACAGGGCCGCTCTCCGTCATTCTCACATGACCTACTTCACCGGCCATATTGCTGGCACCATTGTACAGCTTCCCGTCCAATATTAGTCCGGCGCCCATCCCTGTGCCATAGGTAAGAAATATCACATGCTGATATCCCCTTGCTGCCCCGAACTTCCACTCTGCCAGTGCACAGGCATTTGCATCATTCTGTATGTACGTGGGAATCTGAAATTCCTTTTCCATAATATCCACAATCGGTATATTGTCCCAGCCATATAAATTGGGCGGATTCTTAACCACTCCTTTTATGTGGTCCAAAGGCCCCCCACAACTTATCCCGATTGCCTGCAGCCTTTCTGTACAGATATCATTACGCCTGAGCAATGCCCGAACTGCCCCGAACAGATCCTGGATCACACAGTCCGGCCCTCTCTTGGCCTCTGTAGCAAAGCATATCCTGTCAAATATCCGGCAGTCCTCATCTGCTTCCCCTGCCTCACCCAGCACTACTGCGCATTTTGTGCCGCCTATATCAATACCAATCACATAGTCTTTCATATCTCAATCTCCTCGCAGGCATCTTTTTAGCGCGTCACTTCTCCCATTCCATGAAATCCACCTCTACAGGCTTTGAATCTACGGAATCACTCACAAGAAATGTCTTGATCTCATAGGGTTTAAACTCCGCATGAATTGTCTTTTCAAGGAAATGGATACAGATATCTGTATGGCATTCCTTTCCCTCTGTCTCATAAAACCTGACAATATACCCGTTATTTTTCTCCGCCTTTTTCAGCGCGGACAACACCACATTACTCTCACTTACGGCCAGTAGTTCTGCCTTCTGCGGATAATCACCCTTATGATATGTCTCGATCACTGTGACACAGGGCTGATTGAGTTCTTCTGCCCGCTGCACCAGATGCGCCTCTCTGCTGGTGCCAAGATGCGGTACGATGGTATATCGGAAATTCTGTATTCCCTGATCAGTGAATTGATAGTCATCTTCCTCCTCATCCAGAATATACGGATTGTGATGAGCATACACAGGGCTTCTCAAAACCGTCAGTTCCATACAGTTTCCCTCAATGCAGGCACTGTATTTGCAGTCATTTAGAATACCAATACCGCAGATGATTTTATTGTTGTCCTCCTGCATACCTGACAGATCCATCCAGCGCTGAACCGGTTCCTCTTCTCCATTGCAGGCCTTCTCTATGCAGCCAAAAGGAATTTCATATATTCCTCTGTACTGGTCAAGTGCAGTCGGGAACTGGATCTTTACACACCGGAATTTTTCCTGCCAGTTGATTTTCGCGGATACTCTGACAGATTTATCTTCTTTATATAATGTGTATATCTGAACCAGTGTAGAATTTTTATACTTGCTGATGACCCGGATACTGCTCCTCACCGGCCCGTCCTCTGTCTTTTTCACGGATTTTGGTTCAAAATACCCCTCCGTTTCATGAAATCTTGTGACACCATGGCTCCAGGTATCGGATTTGTCCTTTACCACTACAGCTCTTCCAAAAGCCCCATCACAGTATTCAATCCTGTTTTCCTTATCCCAGATGGAAATGATGGCTCCTGTCCTTTCTTCAAACTGTACACGGATCTGCTCATTTTCCAGTACCAAAGCCTGCATCGAATGCTCTGCCTCCTGCTCCCGTTCCACTGCGTAGATACGGAACACAGCATATCCAAGGGAGGGCACACATGCTTTGAATACGATCCTGTTTCTGCCGTTTACTTTGGCATCTGAAGATATTTTCTGAGACGGCACCACATTTCCATCGCTGTCCTTTACAAGATAGGATTCACCCCTGCAGGAATTGCCGAACATCCCTGTCTCCACTTCCACATACTCCTCTGTCTCCCAGCCATGGGGATTAAAAACAACTACCGGGAGCATATTCTCCTCCTGGTCAATATCAATATGGAAGGATACAGCCTGAAGACTGTTATTCTCATTTCGCGCTGCAATGGACAGGGCTTCGCCCAACTCGTTTCTGGTATCCTCATACGCTGTCTGAATACTGGAGCCTGCCAAAATGTCATGGAACTGGTTAAATAAAACACGCTTCCACCCCTCTGTCAGCCCCTCTGTATATCCTTGTCCCGCCACAAGCTCGGACAAAACAGAAAATTTCTCTGCTCTCAAAAGAGCGTTTTCCGCCTTCCGGTTATAACGCTTCACCTGAGATTCCGCACTGTAACAGCCGCTGGAATGATGCTGAAGGTCTCCGTGTACCACGGGCAGCTCATAGTTTCCTTCCCTTAGCTTCTCAAAATAAAAATCAGGGTCTGCAAATATGATCTCAACATCATCCCATTCCTTCTGAAGCTTTTTCACAGTCTCAATATTCTCAATGGTTGGTCCTCCCCCATGGTTACCCACACCATAAAAACACATCAGTTCCTCCACGCCTGCATCAAATTCCTCCCTGCAGGCTCTCATATGGTCCTCAAGCCTGCCGAAGGTGCAGTAGGAAAAGGGCAGGCGGAAAGCATGTACCCTGGATCCGTCGTCCGATTCCCATATAAAATTCCTGGCAGGCAGACCTTTTTCCTGAGGGCTTGGACGCATAAACACATAATTTTCCATACCGGACAACCGCAGGATCTGAGGCATCATTCCCTGATGGCCAAAACTGTCCACATTATATCCTGTTTTGGCTATCACGCCGAACTTTTCTTTGAAATAATTCTGGGAGATCAGAGCATGGCGGGCAAAGGATTCTCCACAGGGAATATTACAGTCAGGCTGTACCCACCAGCCCCCGCAGATCACCCAGCGCCCTTCCCTGATCCTCTTTTCAATCTCTGAAAACATCTCCGGATCATTTTTTTCGATCCACTCATAAAACTGCGCGGAGCTTGATGTAAATATTACATCCTCATATTCATTGAGGCGTTCCAGTGCTGATCTACAGGTGGCTTTATTCTCCTGGAATCCCTCCTGCCATGGCCAAAGCCATACAGGGTCAAGATGCGCATTTCCTATCATATACATTTTTTTCATAACAGTAACCTCCCAATTTCCGTTAAATAAGTTTTTGACATCAGCCTTTTGACGCTCCTGTCATTGCAAATCCCTTTGACATATAGTTTTGTGAAAAGAAATATAAAACAAATACAGGAAGCATATAGACAATAGAATAGGCTGCCAACTGTCCATAGATAACCTGTCCGCGTTCCCCAAAAAACCGGTAAATATTTACGGCAGCCGGTATCTTCTCCGTGGACTGCAGTAAAATAAGAGGTACAAAGAAATTCCCCCAGCTTCCTACAAAGGTAAACATGGCAACTGTAAATAATCCGGGAAGCATCAAGGGCAGTACCACGTGCACCACACTCTTAACTGCAGACGCGCCGTCAATCCACGCCGCTTCTTCCAAATCCACAGAAACCCCATCCAGAAAATTTTTCATCATCCAGATTCCGTAGGGAAGGCCGGATGCCGAAAGAAATATAATGGTTCCCCCTAAGGAATCAACCAGTTTCATCATGATAAACATCTGGTAAACCGGCACCATAACTGCCGTTATGGGAATAGAAGTCAAAAACAGCATTCCCATGGTGATCTTCTGCCCTGTCTTCAGCTCATATCTTGACAGCGGATAAGCTGCCAGCAGGGAGCATACCAGTACGATCCCGGTCTGTACTACAGAAATAAACAGGCTGTTTAAAAACCCTCTCTGATTTTTGGCATCTGTCAGGATAATCCTGAAATTCTCAACACTCATATGCTTTGGCACTGCAAAAGCCTGACTGGCTTCCGGATTAAATGCCGCAAAGACCAGCCAAAGAAGAGGAAGTAAAAATGCCCCCGCAATCAGCAGTAAAATCATATAGGGAATAATCTTCTGTATATTTTTATTTTTTTTCTTCATTATTTAATCCCCTCCTAATCACCATCATTTGCGCGGATCAGCCTGATATACACAAGACTCAGCAGAATACCGATCGCCAGAATAAAAAGAGCAATTGCCATGCCGTATCCTATCTGATATGCGATAAACGCTTTCTGATACATGAAAATGGAAAGTGTTGTGGTCATAATGGCCGGCCCGCCACCCGTCATGGCAAACACCAGACCAAATGCGCCCAGTGTGGACAATGTGACAATTACAAATGTGGTTGCCATGGTACTTTTTATCATAGGAAGTGTGATCCTGAGTAATATTTGAAGTCCGTTGGCACCGTCAATTTTTGCCGCCTCCACTATGTCATCAGATATGTTGTCCAGGGAAGCCTGGAACATCATCATGGAATATGCGGAGCCTTTCCATATATTTGCTATGACAACACAGGCCATGGGAAATGTGAAAAGCCAGGAAACCGGCGAAGCCCCGAATATGCCTATGATCTTATTCAATGTACCGCCATCGGCAAAAAAGGAGCTGAACATAAATGCCGCGATCACTTCCGGAGTGATCCAGCCTGCCACTACTGTAAAGCCGACAAATTTACGGACCAGCCTGTTCTTTCCCCGCATCAGAGACGCCAGCAGAAATCCCAGACACTGCTGCCCGATAATACCTGAAAATACCAGAAACACCATTGTATTTTTTAATACAGTGAGTAATTTAGGGTCTTTGAATATTTCAATAAAATTCCTGAAGCCTACGAATTTCATTGCCTGTGCAGAACTCCCCGTCAGTGAAATGTCTGTAAAAGAAAAAAAGACAGTCATGACCATGGGGCCAATGAAGAAAATACCCAGCAGTAGAATTGATGGGGAGAAAAAAAGTGCCGTTTTCCATATCTTTCGTTTTTGTTGATTTCTTGTTCCAACCATCCTTAGTCTCTCCTTTAAAGATTCAGCTTGGAGCTATGCTCCAAGCTGAATGCAGATCCTTTATTTCACAGTGCAGCCATCCGGCTACTTTACAGTCACGTTTTCCTCGCCCACAATTCGTTTCATCTCTGACTCAAAGGTAGCTGCGGCATCTTCCGGCGTCGCGCTTCCCATGGCAATACTCTCCACTACCTCAGTAAACATAGTTGTAAGGGTAGAATATCCCTCTACAGATGGTCTGAAATGTGCATACGGCAGCATTTCACCGGCTTCTTTTACCACGGACATCTTCTGTGATAAGTAGGTATCATCCTCCATTACATCCTTACGCACTGCCAGGTCTCCTGAAAACATAGCGTATTTGAGCTGACAGTCTTTTCCTGCAATGAATTTCAGAAGTTCCTCGCCACCCGCTTTATTATTGGCATTCTTTGGAATTGCCCAGGTCCATCCGCCTGACATCGTGCTGAAACCGTCACCGCTGCCGTCATATGTAGGAATCTTGACAGCCGCCCATGTATCAAGCGCTTCCGGCCATTCATAATTTCTTCCCTCACCCCAGTTTCCTGGTACCCAGCTTCCTGTGATGATCATACCCAATTTTCCGTTCTTCATATAATCACTTACAAAGAGATCTTCCACTTTCTGTTGTGATACGATGCTGAGAGGCGCCCCTATTTTTTCCACATTGTAAACGTCATTTACAAAATTGTAGACCTTCAGTAAATTCTCTTTATCAACAATCCATTTCTTTGACTCAAAATCATAGAGCGTTCCGCCTGTTCCAGAGTAAAGCTCCTGGAACGTTCTCATGGAAGTCTCCTCAGGTGAAGTTTTGGATGCATACAGGAAGAACGGAATAAATCCATCGCCTCCGATTTCTTTCAGTTTCCTGCCGGCTTCCAGGATCTCATCCCAGTTCTTTGGCTGAAACGGAACAGAAACACCGGCTTCCTCCATCAGCTTTTTGTCATACCAGAGACACTGGGTATCTGTTGAAAAAGGAACGCCATACTGTACCCCGTCAGCTCCTTTTGCGCCATCCAGGATAGCTTCCTCAAACTGTCCTGCATCCTCCCAGTTTTTCATAAACTCATCCAGCGGTTCCAGATAACCGGCTTCTGCGTCAGACATGATCATAAAACCATCCTCAGTGATCAGGTCAGGAGATGTCTCTTTTGACTGCATCATCATTGTGATCTTTGTATACATATCAGAACCATTGACGATCTCAATGATCTCCACTTTCTTTCCCGGATTCTGTTTTTCAAACTCGTCCGCCAGTCCTCTGTAAAAATCAACACGATCTGCCCCCACAGCCATCTTGATCACATCAGAATCTGAAGAACCGCCGCTGCTTTCTTCCGTACCCGCCTTTTTTGACTCGCCTGCGGTCTTCTCACCCCCGCTTCCGCATCCGATCAGCGATACACACATCATAGCTGCCAACAGTCCTGCAATTTTCTTTTTAAACATAAAATACCTCCTCCTTTGTTCTAAAACCAGTTTATTGGTCTCTTTTTTGATAACCATATAGTAACATTGATTTACTATAAAGTCAATTTATTTTACTATACAGTGTGCATTTCGACCTTTTTAACATTTTTATATCATATTTTTTGTGCATTTTTTACACTTTATTCCGGTATATCCAAAACTTAAGTAAATCGTTCGTACTATTGCCTTTTAACGGCATCTATACTATAATGAATTTAGAATATAAAATTAGTCTGCATTTATGGATCTGTTTCTAGATTTGACTCTCTTTCCCGACTGGGTTCCTATAAATGCACATTCTCAATTTATTATATAAAGGCGGTATTGTATGCTGGAAAAAACTGGTTCAAATATTCAAGATGTGAAATCTAAAAACAGAATGCTTGTTTTAAAACACATTGCAACAAGCAGCGGAATTTCAAGAGTTGATATTGCCCGGAGTACCGGGCTGTCAAAAATGACGGTGGGCAACATTGTCACAGAGCTTCTCAGCTCCGGCTTAGCGGAAGAAACTATCAATGTCTCCAATAATGCTTCAGCAATTTACGGGCGCAGACCTATTCTCCTCACCCTGGCTCAAAACTCACCCTGCATCTGCGGAATGCTGATCAAAAGAAAGCTGTGCCAGATTGTTCTTTCAGACTTAGGAGGCAGGATCTTTAAACAGGTGGATTATCCCTATGACACGCTGGACAGTTCTGATGACCTGCTGCGCATTCTGCTCAGGGCCTATACTGAATGTGCAGAAAGCACTGACCGGCGCATCACGTCCATCGGAATCGCCTCCCTTGGTCCCCTGGATTCCTCACGGGGAATCATTTTGAATCCTCCCTATTTTTACGATATTGAAAATCTGCCTATAGTTTCAATCATAAGTGAAAAGACGGGTCTGCCCGTATTTCTGGTAAACGACGCAACCGCGGGAGCTTTTTCGGAAAAACTGTTTGGTTCAGGTACCTCCATATCTAATTTCGCTTATCTCCATATCATGAACGGAATCGGTGCCGGCTTTATTCTGAACCATGCTTTATATGACGGAGACTCCGGGCAGAGCGGTGAGATCGGACATACCTCCATTAATTTTGACGGTCCTCTCTGTGCCTGCGGCAACAGGGGCTGCCTTGATCTGTACGCGAACCTGGATAATCTGCAACAGAGGATAAAAGAGCTTGCTCCCTTTTACCCCAATTCACCCTTATCCATTCCCCAGACTCCCAGCTGGCTTGAGATCATTTCCTCAGGTAATCAACACGACCCTCTCGCGATCACTGTTCTGGAGGAATTCTGTTCCTACATATCTTATTCACTGACTAATACTTTAAATCTGTTGAACCTTTCCACCATTATTGTGGGATACGATTCGGACGGGACCAATACCATTATAGAGGATCTGCTGTATCACAAGTTATCTAAAATAACGCTCACGGCAAAATCTAATCCTCTGTCTGTTCTCCACTCAACCTTCGGAGGCAATGCCCCGCTCATTGGTTCTGTCGCCCTGGCGGCAGACAAAATCTTCAGCGGCCACCTCTCATTGTTGGAGCTGGAGACCCTGTGACGCAAAAAAGGCCCTGTATACCATGGAACAGCCATCATCTATTCCATGGTATACAGGGCCTTATCTCACTCCCACTGCTGTTACATCTTCCTGCGCAGAAAAGAAAGCAGGATCAAAACTGCCACGATCGGCAGCACCACCGGCAAAAGCGCGCTGACAATACTGATGATCAAAGCGATCACTCCCACCGCGATCAATATCCCCAGTGCCAGATGAACCGTAGGATTCTTGTGCAATTTTTCCTGCACATGATGGAATCCGCTGCCGGAGTTTTCCATGCCGTCCTGGCTATAGGAAGACTGGCCGTAGGAAGATTGACTGTAAGAGGACTGACTGCTATGTCCGTTCTGGCCGGCAGATCCGGATGCTCCGGAAGTTTCCAGGATCGTACGGGCGATCAGACGGGGATCTCCCAGGCGGTCGGTGGCCTCTGTCTCTGATACCCCTTTGTTTATCTCGCCGCTTATATATTGGTCGTAATATTGTATATGTCCATTCACCACATTTTGAGGAAGCTCCTCTGAGAGAGTTTCCCGAAGTACATCTAAAAATTCTCGTTTGCTCATGGCATTAAAATCCTTTCCTGTTATACCGCCATCTTATCATATCTTTCCCAAAAAGTAATGATAATTCATTAAAATTTTTATAAAATTTAATGAGAGTCCGGCTTCCACCGGACTCTCACTCCCTGCTTTCACTGAACGGTCAGTTTCAGCAGCCTTTTATGAATTTTAACTTAATACGGAACCAAGCGCTCCATATCCCAAAAAGCACATGATAATCGTTGCCATACAGAGTCCCAGCAGAATTGCAGGAACAGATTTTTTCAAATCCACTTCAAGGAGAGACGCGATAAGCGCTCCCGTCCATGCACCTGTACCGGGGAGCGGTATACCCACAAACAAGACAAGTCCCCAGAACTCATATTTTTTGATCTTGTCACTCTTTCCCATGGCCCTTTTTTCCAGCTTCTCGATCAGAGGACAAAATAATTTTGTCTTCTTCAGCCATTTAAATATCTGCCTGATAAAGAGCAGAATGAACGGAATAGGGATAATATTCCCGATCACACAGGCAAAAACAGCCTGAAGCATAGGGATTTTCAATACGGTCGCCAATAAAAGTCCGCCCCTCAGTTCCAAAATAGGAACCATAGAGATCAGGAAGACGGCTGCCTCCGGTGTCAGAAAAGATGGCATATTCTCAGCAAACCAATGTACTACGGATTCCATTAAAACCTCCTGTTACTTTACCTTGAATTCTTCTGCAAGCGCTTTGAATCCAGGCATAGAATTCATGATCGTTTCATAGGATACGCAGTAGGCGATCCGCACATAACCCGGGCAGGCAAAGGAAGATCCCGGAACAATCAGGATATTGTACTTCTTTGCTGCGGCACAGAAGACTTTCTCGTCCTCCACCGGAGATTTTACAAACAGGTAGAATGCGCCCTCGGGCTTAATGCATTCAAAGCCCAGCTCTTTCAGTCCGTTGTATAAGGCCTCCCGGTTGCGGTTGTAAAACGGTACGTCTACTTTGGCATCCAGACATTTTGCGACAACTTTCTGCATCAGGGACGGGGCATTGACATATCCCAGAATACGGGTTGCCACGTTCGCTGCTGCAATCACATCCTCAGCATCACTCACTTCATCCGGGATCACCAGATAACCGATACGCTCACCCGGAAGAGACAGGGATTTGCTGTAGGAATAACCAATGATAGCATTTTCATAGTATTTTGTCAAATATGGAACCTCAATTCCATCATAAACCAGCTCTCTGTACGGCTCATCCGAAATGAGATAAATATCGGTTCCCAACTCTTTTTCCTTGCCGCGGAGAATATCTGCCATTTTCCTGATGGTATCCTCTGAGTAGACAACACCTGTTGGGTTGTTGGGGGAATTGATGATTACTGCCTTTGTATTGGCAGTTATCTTCTGTTCCAGTTCCTCCAGATTGGGCTGGAAATTTTCTGTGTTGGGGCTTACTACCACAATCTTCCCATCATAGTTGGAGACATAGCTGTTGTACTCTCCAAAATACGGTGCAATAACGATCACTTCATCCCCAGGATTCAGCAGTGTTTTCAAGATCACATTTAATCCGCCTGCTGCGCCAACAGTCATGATAATATTCTGCTCGCCAAAGGAAGTCTGAAACCTTCTGTTGATGGAATCTGCAATTGCCGCCCTCACGTCCTCATATCCGCTGTTGTTCATATAGCCGTGCAGAACAACAGGGTCTTCCTTCTCCAGCTCCTCAAAAACCGCTTTTTTTACTTCAGCCGGTGCCGGAACATTGGGGTTGCCAAGACTGAAATCATATACATTCTCTGCCCCATACTTTGCGGCCATGATCTTGCCTTCCTCAAACATTGCGCGGATGGCTGAACTGTTTTTTACTAAATCTACCATTTTATCTGCTATCATAATACTTATCTTCCTTTCTGTGTAATTTTCCCAAAGCATGTTTCAAATTCTTTTTCGCAAAATGCACATAATTTGTGCTGCTTAAGACACACTCTAACTCGGTTATCTACGATTATACCATTTTCCGCCGGACAAAATCAACGTTTTAACACATTAAACCAAAAAAATATTTCTTTCATCTACACAAAGGACAGCTTATAGAGACTGCTGTACAGTCCCTCTCTCTGCATCAGCTCCTCATGGGTCCCCTCCTCGGCAATTCCATCATCTGTGAGTACAAGGATCCTTTGGGCTTTGCGGATCGTGGACAGCCTGTGGGCAATGACAAATGTGGTCCTGTCTTTTGCCAGGCTCTCCAGAGACTGCTGTACAATCTTCTCACTCTCATTGTCTAGGGCAGATGTGGCCTCATCAAAAATCAGTATTGGCGGGTTCTTTAAAAATACCCTTGCAATGGACAGCCTTTGCTTCTGGCCTCCTGAGAGCTTCACACCCCTCTGTCCGATATCCGTGTCATAACCATTCTCCAGACCCATTATAAATTCATGGGCATTGGCTGCCTTGGCTGCACGCAGTACCTCCTCGTCCGTGGCATCCGGTTTGCCGTAGCGGATATTCTCCATTACGGTTCCCGCAAAGAGATACACGTCCTGCTGTACAATGCCGATATGATTTCTGAGACTCTGGAGCTTGATCTTTCTGATATCCATGCCGTCCAGACATACGCTTCCGCCGCTCACATCATAGAATCTGGGAATGAGACTGCACAGGGTTGTTTTTCCTGCACCTGAGCTTCCTACAAGAGCCACATATTCCCCTGCTTTTACAGTCAGATCCACATGACTGAGCACTTCCTCCTGGCTCTCCTCATAGTGGAAGGAAACATCCTTAAAAGCGATCTCTCCCTTCACATCCCCCAGCTCCACAGCCTCCGGCACGTCCTTGATGTCCGGTGCAATTGCCATGATCTCCAGAAACCTTGAGTATCCGCTGTATCCGTTCTGGAACTGCTCTGTAAAGGTGATCAGCTTCTTTACCGGGTCTGTAAAGTTATTGATGTACAAAAGCACTGTCACCAGATCTTCCACAGGCATTTTCCCTCTTGTCATAAAGTATGCACCAACCAGAAGCACAGTTATGGTAATCAAGGTTGTGAAAGCTCCCATACCGGAATTATAAGTCCCCATATACTTATAGCTGCGCTTCTTGGAATCCACAAAACGCTCATTGCCCCTCTGGAACTTTTTCATCTCTTCCTTCTCGTTGGCAAAAGATTTTACCACTCGGATACCGGAAAGGCTGTCCTCAATCTGGGTATTGATATCCGCGATCCTGGCTCTGTTCTCCCGGAACGCTGACTTCATCTTCCTGTTATAGATAAAGGCGTAAATAAGCAGAAACGGCACAAACAGGAATGCTGAAAGGGCCAGTTTTATGTTGATAAACATCAGAATAATAAACGCGCCGATAAATTTAATAATAGAGATCACCAGATCCTCCGGCCCGTGATGAAGCAGTTCACTGATATCAAACAGATCAGAAGTGATTCTGGACAAAAGATGTCCTACCTTCTGGTTGTCGTAAAAGGCAAAAGACAGCTTCTGGTAATGCCCGAAAATCTCATTGCGCATATCCCGTTCTATCCTGGCCCCCATGATATGCCCGTAATAGGCAATATAAAAGTTACAGAATGCCTCCACCAGTACCAGAACCACCATGAAGATTCCCAGCTTCACGATCAAATCCGTTGCCTCCTGCACAGGCTGGTTCACAACCGTGCTGGTGATATAACGTACAATAAGCGGTATTACAAGGGTGATCCCGGCCCCTAAAACCGCAAAAAACAAGTCAGAAAAAAACAAACCCTTATAGGGCTTATAGTAGCTGACCAGTCTCTTCAGTGTTTTTCCCATCTCTTTTTGTCTCTCCTTTTCCTCTTCTTGTCTGTTGTGGGGATTTTCATTATAATCACAGTATAAAACAGGACACTGCTTTTGGCAATGTCCTGTTTTACAAACTTTTATATAGGAAAGCTGTCCCTGAGGCACAGCGCCCCGTATCCTGTCTGGTTGTTGGGATAAGGTCCGCCCAGAAGGTGGCGGGCGCCTCTGCGCAGATATGCTTTTACTTTCTCCCCATAGAGAAATGCGTCATTCCCCTTCACGATCCCCGATTTTGTCAAGTCTTTGCACGAAGTTTTTTACCCTTTTTATATAACGAATTATGAAATATTCGCTAATTTCCGTGTATTTTGATTATCGCGTGTTCAGCTATTGCCACATTTCCCGTTTTTTTGGTGTTAAACTATTGCCATTTGATACTGTAACAATCTCTCTGGCAATTGTTTTGAAAAATTCCACTCTATCTCAATATGCTTTTCATCGTATATTACAATTTTTTTCAAGAACTCATTTACAATATCTTGTGTAAGTTCTGTAAAGCTATGGTTTAGGACATATTCCCACGCATCCGATTTTTTCATACCGGCATCTATTGTCAATTTTTCGATACGCTCATTGAGTTCTTTCAGCAGATCCTCGCACTTTTTCTTGTCATCTTCTAATTTCTTTTTCTCCTGTTGATATTCATCTCTGCTAATTTTTTCATACGCATATGCCTCATATATTTGTACCTGTATTCTGGGAAATTGAGCTAACCTTGCACTTATCTGATTTTTTTTCTCGTATGCCTCTGCCAGTAGTTTCTTAATCCTGCACACTATGTCTGTATAGACCAAATTCATATCTTTCTGTTTTACCATCTCCGACTGTAGGTTGAATAAAATATACTGTTCCAAAAACTGTACGTTAATCTGATCTACACACCCCTCATATCGTGTTACATATTTATTACTGCAAAAAAAATATGGGTTTTTTGTATGTTCGATTTTCAGGGATTTATGACAACATCCACACTCCATTTTTCCAATCAGTGGATGCCTTTTATTTTTGGCACTATGTTTTACTCCCCGATTCTGTTGAATATACTCAAACACTGCTCTATCTATAATTGCCTCATGATGATTTTCAAACACCTTCCATTCACTTCTTGCCTTTAGCTTTGGTCTACCTCCAACTTCCGGCGTTTCATACTTATCATATACATAATCTCCAGCATATGTGGCATTCCTAAGCATCTGACAGATGGTTGACCCATTCCATTCAAAATGCTGCCCTTTCGGTATCATCGTCGTTATTCCTCTCTCCATTTTATATTCAATCGGAGTTTTTATTCCTTTTGCATTAAATATCTGCGCAATTTTATGTGATGATATTCCTTCCATAGTCATCTGGAATATCCTTCTTACAATGGCAGCTTCTTCTTCCACAATCAATAAAATATGCCTGTTATTTATATCTTTACGATAACCAAACGTACAACTTCCATTAGCGTATACTCCCTTTTCTTTCTTTATTTCCAGTGACGATTTCACCTTCACTGATATGTCTTTACAGTACAGATCATTTAGAAGATTTTTAAATGAAGTATCTACCCCAGCAACCCTACCTACATAATGGCTGCTGTCATACCTGTCATTAATTGCAATGAATCTCACCCCTGCAAAAGGAAATATTTGCTCAAGATAAGCTCCCATTTCAATGTAATCTCTTGAGAACCTTGATAAGTCCTTGACAACAATACAGTTTATCATCTTGCTTTTTACTTGTTTCAGGAGTTCTGAAACCCCAGGTCTATTAAAATTTGTTCCTGTGTATCCATCGTCCTGAAATTCCAGCAAATCATAATTTTTAAAATTTTTTGCAACGAATGTGCGGAGCAAATGTCTTTGATTCACAATGCTATTACTTTCAGCTTCTAAATCACCATCATCCTGTGACAAACGCATATAAATCGCAATAACAATTCTATCATTCATCTGGCTTTCGCCCCCTCCTTATATTGTAGAAACTGTTCCTTGCTGAAATTAAAAATAATCTCAACACTCCTGTCTTTATAAAGGATAATCTTTTTAATTAAACATTGTACCATCTGTCTGTCTAGTGCTGCGCTTTTCTTCCCTCTCCATAAACAACGGATAAAATGATTTACTTCTTCTGCTTTTTTGTCAATATGTAATTCATCCGTCTGATGTTGGAGCAGTTCTGTTTTTAGATTGTTTTTTAGCGCTTCTTTAGCAGCTTTCTGGTCGAGAAATAATTTCTTGTCAATTTCTCCAGCCCTATACTTCATATACAAAGAACTCATTTCAATATCCGTACCTTGTAACTTAGCTTGAATTTCCTTTTGTCTTTTCTTTGCATTTGCCTTCATCTTCTCTGCCTGTTTACGGTTAAATTCCACAAACCTTTTCGCACTTATCCCTGACAAATCAAATTCCTTTTGTAGTGTTTCCCTCACTATTTTATTCAATGTATTCAGTGCAAGGTAATGATTATCGCATTTTAGCCCGTCGATTCTCCCAATATGTGGGCAGCCATAAGAATATGTTTTAACTGCTACACTGTAAGATTTAGGATTTGACGTACCGATCCGTTTCAGCTTATGGCCACACTCCCCACAATAAATCAAATCTTTATATATATCCTCTAAAGCAATAGACTGTGGCTGCTTTTTTCGTTGAATCTCTTTCGCCCCTTTATCCTCAATGATTGAGGAAATACGGTAAAACGTATTATCGTCAATAATTGGTTCATGTGTATGCTCTACCATAATCACTTCCTCTGGTTCGATATCACGCCTTCCTCTGCCCCGGCAGACCTTCCCATCTATTCTAATCTGCACTAACGTACCTATATATACATGATTGGTGAGAATTGTATGTATTGTTGTATCTGACCACTGTTTCAGGACTTCTCCTTCTTCGCAATATACATGCCCCAGACATCGGTATTCCTTTGGCCTATGAATACGCTGCCCATGCAGATAAGAAATTATTTCACTAATCTTTTTACCGTTATCAAACAGTTCATATATCTTTTTTACAACATCACTTGTGCCCTCTTCTGGAAAAAGGATTTTCTTCCCATTAACCCATTTTGCGTAGTATCCATAAGAAGGAATCCCCCCGATATAACAGCCCTGCTCTAATTTTGACTTTTTAATCGTTCTGACCTTATCAGCGCAGTCTCTCGCATATAGCTCATTTACAATATTTTTCAGATTAACGCCAAGGTGGTCATTTGTTCCTTGATTCCTGTGGCTGTCATAGTCATCCGTGACTGAAATAAACCTTACGTTAAAAAACGGAAATATTTTCTCAATGTAATTACCCGTTTCTATATAATTACGACCAAATCTTGAAAGGTCCTTAACAATCACACAATTTATCTTATTCTGACGTACATCTGACATCATCCGCTCAAATTCTTCCCTTGCAAAATTTGTTCCGGTCTTTCCTAAATCACTATAACACTCTACAAGCTCTATATTGTTAAACTGATCAATATACTCTTTTGCAATCTGAATCTGGACATCTATAGACTCATTTTTCTTATCGCATTTATCAACGGACAATCTGCTGTAAATCCCTGCGTACCAAATCAATTCGCCCATTTATACCTCCCCGTTCGTCTTAGATGCAACAAACTCCTGCAGAACCAACATTTTATGAAACTCCAACGCTCCCCGAAACTCCACATAAACCTTCTTTTCCTCAAACACCTCTATCCTGCTTACAAAGCATAGAAGTGAATCACGGTCAAGATTAGTCAGTCTCATAACTTCCTTGAATTTTTCCAGTCTTACACCGGATGCCACTCCATTACGGAATAATTGTTTGAGCATTGCTTCCTGCTTCTGTAATGCTTCCTTTGCCTCTTTATATTGGCTTTCATAAATAGAACGCAGGCTCTTAAAATCTGCTTCTGTTATCAATCCCGTCTTTAAATCCTCATGCAGACCGGCTCGAAGTTCCAGATATTTATCTTGCTCCTTATGAAGTCTTTCAATTTCTTTATCAAACCTAGTTACTTCCTCAAAATCGACCTCCATCTTCTGAATATGCTCTAATTGACTACACACATCCAGAAAAACTGATACATATGTTTGAAGTGTCTGAAATACAACCTCTTTCAATTCTTCCTCTAAAATACTATGTCGGGTGCAGCCCTGGCTCTTATTTCTTGTGGAGCAAATAAAATAAACTTTTGAAGTACCTTTATAACGATTCACTCGTCGAATCATTGGCTCTTTACAATCCCCACAAAACAAAACACCAGAAAAAAGATGGGAGCAGGCTGTTCCTGCGCTCGATCTAATATCTGTCTTTAAAAGTTCTTGCACAACTTCAAAATCTTTACGGGAAATAATTGCTTCATGAGTTCCTTCTACTCTAATCCAATCTTTCTCTGGCTTGACTACTGATTTTTTGACCTTATAATTTATCTTTTCAGCTTTCCCTTGAATTAGAACTCCGGTATATATTTCATTTGTCAATATCCTTTTCACGGCCACAGATGACCACTTTGCAGTTACATTGCTTCCAAATACAGTATTAAATTTTTCACCACAAGACTTCTTATATTCCATAGGAGAAAGTATACCAAGTTCATTCAGCCGATGTGCGATAGCCAGTGAACTCATACCTTCTAGTTTCCATGCAAATATCTTTCTGACTATGTCTGCTGCATAATCATCCGGACACAGCTTGTGTTTATCTTCATCAGATTTTCGATAACCGTACACTGCAAAAGAACCAATAAATTTCCCCTGTTTCTGCTGCATTATCTTTTGACTTTTTACTTTCTGTGAGATATCTCTGGAGTAAGAATCATTTATAAAATTTTTTACTGGAAGAACAAGAGATTTTGTATTATTGTCTGCCGTCATACTGTCAAAATTGTCGGTTATTGCAATAAAGCGCACGTGAAAAGCCGGGAAGGTTTTCTGAATCAACCGCCCGGCTTCTATATAATCTCGTCCTAATCTGGACAAGTCCTTTACTATTACGCAATTTACATCTCCCGCCTCTATGTCAGCCATCATCCGTTTAAACTCTGGTCTGTCAAAATTGGTTCCAGAATATCCATCATCGACATAAATGTCAAATAACTCCATGTCGTCATGCTCTCTTACATAAGAACGAACCAAATCCCTCTGCGAGCTGATGCTATTGCTTTCTGATTTACTGCTACCGTCAATATCTTCATCATCCCTCGACAGACGAAGATAAATGGCAACAAAATACTTATGCTTTTCCATTCAATTTCACTCCTAACTTAATTGTCTTATTCACACAGTCATCGCTGTGTTTTCAGTTAGCAGAACCTGTCCTACGAGGTCTACATTTCTCCAATAAAGCTAGGATTTCGCTGTTTAATCCTGCTTATAGATTACCATAACCTCAGAATCCTGTAAAGCCCCTCTAATACTTTATTTCAGCAGCTTTCCTTATATACTCATGCATCCTGTCATTTAATGTTTCCTGACAGTCTGAATAACCGATTTTCACAACATACTCGCCAACCCTTACAAGAAATGGATTTCCAACTTGCTTTACATAGTTCTCAGCTCTAACTGAAACTGCTTGCTTCATATTAATCTCAATTTCAGTTATATCTACTAAATTGTCTATTACTGCATCTTTGATATTTATTTGCTCCATTTCCAAAAGTTCTTCCTTCGATAAATGCATATTCATCCCTCCAACAATACAATATATTTTCTCCTGGGTTTGTCCTATGCCCATAACTATTTTTTGTCTCATATTCCTGTCGTTTCGCATCCTACAGGGACTGCCGGGTCGCAGTCTCATTGGTATTTCACCATCATTTCTGACCAGAGAAGCTAACTCTGGAAGTATCATTATAAGAAACAGTGTCATCGCCCCAGAGTTCCCAACGCTCTGGTTGCAATCAGACAGTTTTCGCTCGTACCTTTACTTCAAATGCATAGCATTACCTCGTTACAATGTCCAGTAACTTTACGACACGATGTCGCAAAGTTACTGGCACAGGTAGTCGTGGCGTATCTATTGCAAGGCTATCCTGCCTCTTTTATCCTGTAGGATGCAGATATTCACTTGTCAAGGTACGCTACATTAATTAACTATCTTGAAAGGGTATTTTGAAACTATTTTATATTCTTAGACTTCATATTCACAATCTCTGTAATGAGTTTGGTTTCTAATCTCCGTTTCATATACTCATCAACTTTAAAATGTGGATATCCATATTCGTCATACGTTTTTCTTGTACTCAGATAGTTTATATATCCTTCGTAGTAACCAAGGATTTCATTAATGGAATCAATATCGCTATTCACTGCTTTAACAATGGTTTCGTAAGGTATAAGGACTTTTTTTCTTTTAATCTTCATTACTATTTTTCTCCATAATCTCTTTCAACTTTTTTAATGATCTTGCTTTATGATAGTGAATGGTACTTTGTTTTAAATTCAGGTGTTCAGCAATTTCTGATTCAGTCATATCTAAAAAAAATGCCATAAGAATCACTAAACGGCTTTTTTCCCGCAGCAAAGCTAATGCTTTTGCAATCCGAACATTATTAACCGGTATTTCCATGCCCATTACCTTAAAGCAGATATCTTTTTCACTATGTGCCATATCATAATTGTCGAAAGTATACATCTGATTCAGCTCGCTCTGTGTCAGTTCCGAAAACAAATCTTCATGCTTTTTCCTTCGTTCTATCTCCCGGAAATAATCAATTGCCTCATTTTGCAGAATGCTATAACAATACCCACTAAACTTACACTGAATAGCTTCTTTATTAAGAGGAGAGTTTTCCAAATAGGATCACCTCCTCCCTGTCCTTATTACCCAAGTGAAAACGTTTGATTTCCCCTTTCACTGAGCTAGACGATAGAAAATAGAAAATAATAGAATTTTTTAAAACTTTTCCTATTATTTTTTTGTATATAAAAAACGCCTTAAGAGCCAGAAGCTCAAAAGACGTTATTATATAGCACGAATTATATGGGAATACTAAAAAGTATTCTATTGAAGTACCTTCAAAATCGCAGTTTACCTTGTATGTTTCTTCTGCAGTATGTAATTCTTTGTATTTTTTATATTGTGATTGCAGAAAAATCCATCACATTCCTATCTTTAGTAGATTAGCATCAAAGGTACTCTTATGACATACCTAAAAGTATTCTGTTAGCATTTTTACTTTTTTAGGGTATTGTAATACACTACTTTTATGGAGGTGATTGGAGTTCTATGGATATCATAAACGATATAAAATTTGGTGAATATTTTCGTAATGCCCGGTTAGAACTCCATCTGACCCAGGATCAATTTGCAGAAAAAGTAGGTATTTCTCTGTCGTATTACAAAGATCTGGAAAGAAACATTGCTATTCCAAGCCTAAAAGTGTTTTTCCAAATTGTGACCACACTCAATCTTTCCGTAGACAATATAATATACAAAAAGCAAAATTTTTCTAAGGAATATGATTCCCTACAAGTTATGCTGACACGCTGTAATGAGAAGCAACTTGCTGTAATACTGGCAACTTCTCAAGCTCTAATTGATACCTATTGTGATACTGACTAAGGTGTAAAATTGCGAATTTTGTCGAAATTCTCTTATAAATACAGAAAGGGCAGCATTTTTTAATGCTTGCCCATTCTATGGATATTTTAGTGTGGTGTTTGTTTTTGCAGTTCTTCAGACAGTTCATCAACCCGTCTTTCCAGAAACGCAATATAAAAGTAGCACCCACAAAGAAGTACAGATAAGAAGATTGAAAAAGTACCAACCTTAATTATGTAAAATATCGCTTCATTCTCTGTTTGAAGTACAGGAACACTTATAAAATTTACAAACATTGTCCACGACAAACAGATACAGAAACCAACTGCCAGCAAAGTTACTGCCACTTTCTTCAACCACTTTTTTTTACTCTTCATCTGAGCTACCTCCTCCTGAAATATCAGCAACTACAATTTCCACACCACCATCTGAATGTTGTAAAAGCACATAATAGTCATTCAAGTAATATGAAATATAACTTTTTTGCAAAGAAAAGAGCTTGCCGGTTTTGAAATCAACAAGGCAGATATCTACGGGTTCCTCTACTTCCCTAACTTGTCCGGAAACTGTAAAAACTTCTGTCACCCGCTCTAAGCACTTATTGCAAAGATTATTTTTAAGGTTTTCTAAATCTAAACTGCTTTGCCCAAAAGTAATCTGCATTTCTGTTACTCTCCGGCTGTTTGTAATATGAAAGATACACTGGTTTTCTCCCGATACATTGATTCTGAAATCTGTATGTGAATCATTAGATCTAGTTTCTAATGGATATATATTCAATGTATTGAAATCAATTAAACCTATATCATCTGTCTTACGATAGTAGTTCATAAGTGAGCGTTCATTAGAGCCACATAGCCAGCAACTGTGTTCATCTTCCAAATTGCTCTCTCCGGGTTCAATGTCCTTAGTTACATTCCATAACTCCGGCCCCTGTCTCGCTCCCCACATGCTTGTGCTTCCAATAAAAATTAATATTGCTCCTAAAATCAAGAAAATTTTCTTATTCATAACAATCTCCATATAAATAGTATTAATTTACGAACACTATTAAGATAACAAAATTCGGCAGATAATAAACATATCTCATTTTGTTAAAGGGGTAAAAGAGTGATAAAGTACGACAGACTTTGGGAAACCATGAAAGAACGGGATATTAGCCAATATGATCTATACACCCGTTATAATATGAACCGGGCACAGTTAAATCGTTTACGGCATAATAAAAATGTGACTATGGCAACGTTGGATAAACTTTGTAATATTCTTCACTGTCGTATTGAAGATATTGTTGAACATTTCCCGGACGATAATATGTATTTTTAGCGGACGAACTTAGTCCACAATTTCGAACTCCTTTAAAATACCGTATCCATCCAGTAAACCTGCTAAATATGCATTTGCAACAAAATGATATTCCATGCTATTCCAATCCTGAATAAGATTAGTGACTTTTTCTTGTTTTTCTGTATCAATTTCAAGATTCAAGCAGATATCTTCCAGATCATAAATTTTCTTATGAAGCTGTATATATTCATCATCATCCTGCAAAAAATACTGATACGTGGAATAACCCATTAACTCTGCCATCGACCTCATAGAATCTTTTATTGAACTTCTAGTTTTCGGGCTTTTAAACTTTTCTACAATAGATGCAGTTAAATCTTTTTTAGCATCTAAAATTGCCTGTATATTTTTTTCCCATATATCCGTTTCGTGAACCATATTTTTTACCCCCTCTCTTTCTTCCTGATTCTCTGTTTGTAGAATTTTCTCCTGCATAATTTTCTCCTTTTTGTTATATAAATATTTCAATCCAGTCGCAAAAAAAGAGAGTAACAGCATTACACTGACTACTCTCTAATTCTTTCTGATTCCAAGTTCTTCATACAAATCTTAATAAAACGCTTCTCGTTTATATCCAATCTTTTGTAAAGATTTAGAACTTCTCTCTGTTCTTCCGTAGCAATCACAACTTCTGCCGGATTGTCTTCCTCAAAAAACTGAGATAAGTTAATATTAAACGCTTCACAAATCTTTTCCAACGTAATCAATGTTGGAATACTATGCCGATTGATAATATCAGATAATACAGACTGCGATATTCCGGTTAATGCCGATAACCGATAGCGACTCATTTGACTTATTTTACAAAGTTCCTGAATTTTAGTAGATACATACTCGTCTAATCCCAAGCATTATACACCCTTTCTCCGAAGTATTATAATGCTATTGTACCTACTTTGATCGAAAAACATTAGTCCTATGTTTCCGAAGCAAAACTTCCTTTATCAGAAGTACATAATCAAAAAAAATTATACTTTCATCAGTGTCAGCCTTATTACTATTTGCCAACTGTAATTTTCCAAATTATACCACCCTTTTAAACAAAAATAAATAACAATCGTTCGACATTTTCTGAGCTAAATCTACACAAAATAAATATGTGCCCCATTTTGGGAGCATATATTCATTTCTTCTAAATCCATAGTAATACAAACTGGCATCTTATTAATAAAAACTTACAATGTAACCCCATCAAAAAATTCATCAAAAGAGGAAACTTCATAAACTTCTTTCATTGCAATTAGTACACTAACTCTTATATTATGTTTTCCTAATTCCATTTGGGAAATAATTTCCCTGCTTATCGAAATCCCCATAATCTGTAAGCGAGCTGCGGCCTCTTCTTGTGATAATTGCACATTTTGTCTTAATGCCCGCAGACTCTCACCAATAGATAAATCTTGATTAATAACTTTCGACATAGCTAATCCCCCATTCATAATTTGGAATGAAATCGTTTCATTGTATTGATTTTATATACTAATAGGGTGTAATATCGGAATGAAATCATTCCATTTTCATTTTTCAGCAAAAGGAGGGTATGAACAATGACGATAACAAGAGATGAATACGAAATTCTTTTAAGCTACAGAGAACTTACACCCAAGATGCAAGAAACAATGGCTGAATTACAAACCAGAGCACAGGAGGATGATAATATCGAAGTTCTTGCTTTACTAATGTATAAAGAAATTATTGATTCAGAGAAACATAAAACATCCATTCCTGACAAGTCTAAAGATTAGAAAAGCATAGGAGTGGGATAATCATTCTTGCTCCTATCTTTCTACTCAAGCATTTTTCTTGTATGCCTATCTTCTTCCCCTTATACCTTTCCAAATGGCTTTTATAATAGAAGGATATTTTACTCTTTCAGAGCAAGATTCGCCCAAGTAACTCAAAACTCACTTCGTGACTTTCGAGTTACCGGTCAATCTTGATGGGGATTCCGTTTCCCCATACCCTCGGTAACCGCACATTAGAAAATGTGCGGTATTGGCTCCTATTATCATAGTCGCAGCGTGGCAGTTACCGCCACGGGAAAGGAAAAGGTCATGGCAAGACCAAAAAAAGAAAAAGAATTGAAACGTAGCCACAATATCATGCTACGTCTGAACGATACAGAATACGCTGTCATTACAGAAAATGCAGCACATTCTAATCTCCCGGTTGCCGAATATGCCCGAAAATCATTAATGAATAAACGGGTATTAGTGAAATATGAGATTGTGGCAGATGTGCCAGAACTGAAAAAACTGATTGCCGAGTTTGGAAAAATCGGCAGCAATTTAAACCAAATTGCCCGCCATTTCAACACCGGCGGTATCCACTCTCAGGAAATGAGAAGAACCATCAATCAGTGCATTTCGGAAATATATGAAATGAAATATAACGTCTTAAAGATGGCAGGGGATTTTAATGGCAATTCTGAAACATATAGCAAGTAAAAATGCAGATTATGGAGAAGCTCAACGGTATCTCCTATTCCAGTATGATGAATATACTGGAAAACCTATTTTAGATGCTAAAGGGAAAATGATACTTCGTGAAGAATATTATATGGACGGCATAAACTGTGATCCTTTCACATTTGATACGGAGTGTAAGGAACTAAATAACCAGTACCACAAAAACCAAGATTACAATGACATCAAAACCCATCATTATATTATTAGCTTTGACCCCAAAGATTGTGCGGAAAATGGTCTAACGGGAGAACGTGCCCAAGAACTCGGACTGGAATATGCAAAACAGAATTTTCCCGGACACCAGGCTCTTGTCTGTACCCACACAGACGGTTCCAACAAAAGCGGCAATATCCATGTACATATTGTTATTAACAGTCTGCGTAAACTCAATGTGGAGCATCAGGTATTCATGGAGCGCCCATGCGATTCTCGTGCCGGCAATAAGCATCACCTAACAAACAAATATCTGATTTACTTAAAACAGGCTGTTATGGATATGTGCCGACGAGAAAACCTTCACCAAGTAGATTTACTTTCTCCGGCGAAAAAGAAAATTTCTGAACTGGAATATCACGCAAGCCGACGTGGGCAAAGGCAGATGGATCAGCAAAACAAACAAATGCTGACAGATAATGTGGCACCACGACAAACAAAATTTCAGACGCAGAAAGAATATTTAAGACTCTCCATTGAACAAGCTGCCGCTTCTGCCTGCAGTCTGAAAGAATTTCAGCAGATACTTTTAGTGCAATTTAACATTACCTTAAAAATTAGCCGTGGCAGATTCAGTTATCTCCATCCGGAACGGACAAAACCAATTACGGGCAAGAGCCTCGGCACTCAATACGAAAAATCTCATCTTTTGAATTTATTCAAAGAAAGCGCTGCCCGCCCAGAAAACAAGATTTTTATGAATACAGATTTACGTCTTGTAATAGATTTGCAGCAATGTGTGAAAGCACAGCAAAGCAAAGCCTATGCAAGAAAAGTCAAACTCTCTAATTTGAAAGAGATGGCCAGAACGGTATCCTATATTCAAGAGCACGGTTATGATACTTTGGAATCCCTTGACACTGCACTGGCTAACGTAAAAGAAGAGACTGCTGCTATAAGAAAAGAATTAAAGAATACTGGGAATACACTCAGGGAAGTAAACGAACAAATTCATTACACAGGGCAATATCTGGCTCATAAGTCTATTTATACAAAGTTTTGCCAGTCAAGAAATAAAGGAAAATTCCAACAGGAGCATTCCAGTCAACTTGTACTTTATAAAACTGCCTTGAAATATCTAAAAGATAAATCTGGCGAAGATAAACTGCCATCTATGAAGTTATTAAAAGCGAAAAAACAAGATCTACTCAAGTTACAGCAGGAACAACAGAAAAGATATCACAATTGTCGTGATTTTCAAAAAGAATTGAGTACCGTATCTTCTAACATTCACGCAATTTTAGGAGACTCGCAATTACATTCGGCACAAAAGCAAAAGCACCCCGATATTTCGTCAAATTGAACAGAACCAGGGCATTTCCTTTATGGATAGCTCTGGTTCTGTTTTTTAATAAAACTCTATTTCCTTATCATCCAAATAAAGATGAAATTTCTCCTGGTCATTTTTTATATCATAATCCTCATTATAGTCTAGCGGAACATATCGAATATAACAGACAGGCTCCTTCTCACTAATATCTTCTTCCCATAAGTACACGTTAATCTCCAGCCTTCTAGGATATCCGTTTACATCCGTAGAAAACATAATTGTATGAAATGCATTGTCCTGGCACATATGAATAACCTCTCTTGCAAATGCTTCTTTATCTGGAATTGTGTCACTATTTGCTACCACAGTCAAATAATGGTCTTGATTGCTGGACATACTGCTGACTGCATCCGGCACTCCCCGCATATCTTTATTCGCATTTCTAGTCCCTTCTGCAAAAATAATCAAAAATATAAACATAAATAAAACTGGCACTACATACCATCTACAGTAGTTCCATTTCAATAGCCTCACAGTAAATTCTCCCCTCTCACATATAACGGTATGCGGTTAATCTATCATGTTTTATTCCGTGTGTCAACCGTACACCATTAACATTGATTTTCAAAAAAACCTATACTCCTATTAACCGTACAAAGTTAAGGAGGGAATCATGACTTATTCCGATGCGATTATCATACGACTAACGCAGCTATGTAAAAAAAAAGAAATTACAATCAATAAACTTGCCACTCTATCCGGTATTACACAATCAACCGTAGATAACCTAATGAAAGGGAAGACCACGAACCCCAAATTAAAAACTTTGCATAAATTAGCAATCGGGCTGGATATGACTATATCTGAATTATTAGATTTTCCAGAAATGAATTTTACTGCATTTGATGATGAATAATACAATAGTGCATTACTTAATTTGTCCATTTTAACCTTACACCGTTAATCCTGTAATTTACTTTCTTATATACTCCACTTAATACATATGCATACAAGGAGATTTTCCATGACTTATTCCGATGTCATCATTTTAAGGCTTACCAGCCTATGTGAAGAGAAAAATATCACCATAAATAAGCTTGCCACTTTATCTGGCATTACACAGTCTACAGTTGAGAATATAATGTCAGGTAAAACAAAGAATCCCAAACTGAAAACTCTGCATAAACTGGCTCTCGGTCTAGGAATGACAGTTTCTCAATTATTAGACTTTCCGGAAATGAACGAAACAATATTTGAGGACGAATGATTACCCACATCTTTCATATAATATTACTGAACCCAATAGTAAAACATAGGATTATGTGGGCATCGAGGTTTTGGAAGCCTATTGACATTTCTATGGAATTTTGCTATATTGAGTTCAGTGATCGTGTTACGGAAACTTGCGAAGCCCGTGACCGGGGGAGAACCTTCGGGTCTCTCCCCTTTTTGTATTAAGGAGAAAAAAGCATGGCACAGCAAAAGATATTTTCAACCTTTTCAGAGCAGATTGAATGGCTTCAGGAAGAAAAGCACCTGATTATCTCGGACAAAGCGTATGCCGAGGATATTCTAAAACGGATTGGGTATTTTCCTTTAATGGGCGGTTATAAACATTTATTCCGCATTCCTCTGACAAAAAAATATAAAGATGGTACTACTTTTGAAGAAATTGTTGCTCTCTATGAATTTGACTCAGAGTTAAGGGAACTCTTTTTCAAATATCTCCTGCAGATAGAGCGTCACCTGCGTTCTCTCATGTCATATTACTTCTGTGAAAAATATGGGGAAGCACAAAGTGCCTACTTAGATATAAATAATTTCTGCAATACTCGCCGCACGTACAAAACAGTTTCACGATTGATTGCTACTCTGCAACGGGCAATGACAACTACTGATTATGTTTACATTAACTATTATCGGAATACATATGGGAATATTCCTCTCTGGGTACTAATCAACGTACTGACCTTTGGAAATCTGTCGAAAATGTACCAGGTTTTTCCACAGTCTCTGCAATCCAAAGTATGTAAAAATTTTGGAATAATCAACCGCCGGCAAATGGAGCAATTCCTATCTGTCTTAACTAAATTCAGGAATGTATGCGCTCACGGAGAACGTCTTTTTACTTATCAGACAATGGATAATATTTCTGATTTGCCCCTACATCAAAAACTCTCTATACCTATGAATGGAATCCAATATAGATATGGTAAAAAAGACCTTTTTGCGGTTGTAATTGCTTTCCGTTACCTGATTCCGGCTAAAGATTTCCTTGCTTTTAAAAAGAAATTATCACGACTGATTGATAATGCTTCAATGGGTCTGACACATATGGATGATTCCGAATTACTTGAACGGATGGGATTTCCTCCAAATTGGAAGGATATTACCCGTTACCGTTTATCTTAAAATAAAAACAGGAAGATGCAGCTTTGTTTAAGCTCACATCTTCCTGTTTTTTACTCTTTTCTACGTTCCATATCCTCCGCCACCGATCTGTCAGGTATTGGCTTATTGCTCCGTTTAGCTATCCCCATTTGCTTTTGGTGCAGCTTTGAAAGTACAGAAACCCTTTCTTTTTTCGGTGCAGCATTATTATTCCGCCCATCAATCATATTATAGTTCTGTTCCTCACTAATTTCTGCACTCCGCAGATATTCACCGTTTTCCAGATATTTTTGCCAATTTTCAAGAGTTGGTTTCTGGTAGGGGATTGGTGGAACTGGTATCAGCTCCTGTTGATGCACATAGGCTTTTATCTGCTGTTTTGTGTAAATATCAAATCCATTTCGGTTATCGTCTGCCACAACTTTACCATCCCTATCCAACACCACATAAGCGGCATCTGCACCATAACTTTCATGTTCCATGAGAAAAAACTCCCTGCCCTCAATAATGATTGTATCCAGTACGAGCCAGCTTCCTGCTTTTCCCTCAATATGAAAGTCAGTAGTTTCAAAGTTAAGGAGCGATCCAGTGGAACTATTACGGATAAACCCGGCAATCACTTTAAATCCCTCTTTTTCCACATAATAAGCGGTTACTTCCCCCTCATGGTTTAACACTAGCACATCACTTACGCTGATGGAATGACCGCTAAAGTTCTTTGGCCGGTTTTGTTTTAGGCGTGCCCTTATGCGCTCTGGTGTGTCCTCATGCTGCATCCTGCTGATATAGACCTGTTCATAATTTTCATAACGAACCTGAATCCCCTTCTTCTGCAGAGCTTCATACGAACGAAAACGAATCTGTCTTGTATGGGGAGTATTCTTTATCTGATAGACCGAAAATTGATTTACATCCATGTTTCCCCTTCCAACGGTTCCTCCTTATATATTTCTAAGTCAAACTCCTGAAATTCCTGGTCTGATATTTGCTCCATTTTCTTTAAAGTACCGTCTACAAGGAAAAACATTTCTGCATCCTCCGTCAAATACGGCAATACGTTCTGCATTGCCCCTATCGTCTGCTGGCGGTTTCTTTTTGAAACATCGCCATTATATAATACTCATCCTGTTCAAACATCTCCATCATAATTCTGCTTCCCCCTTCTTGTGCGCCTGTGCAGTCTGCTCCGGTTTTAATTGTTCCTTTGCTTCTAGTTTTTCCCTGCGCTTACGAAGCGCACTTAATACAGATTGCTTTTTACTCATAACTTCTGGTTCACCTTTATACAGTTCTGATAGTTTCTCTTTTGCCACTTCCTTATCCGCTGAATTTTGCCTTTTTCCAGGCTCTTTTTCTAACTGCTCTGACTGGATAGTTTCCCATCCTGACAGCACAGACCTTATATCTGCTATGGCTTTTTGGACTAGGGGACTTTCCCTATAATGAGGAATATCATTGATAATATCCTTCTGTATTTTACCACCTGTCATTAGGTCAAAATTTCCATCATAAATGCTGCCATCTTTTAGACAAAAACCAATTCCTTTAATACCGTTTATCCGTTCTGCCGGAATCTTCTCATATAGCTCCACTGCCTCTTGAAGTGTCAGATTCTCATGGTATTCCCCCATAATGGGAAATTCCATACACTCCGCTACATAGAAAGAAATCTGAGGGTCTGATATGTCTGTTGTCGGATTTTGCATTTGCTGTCTGTCCAAATATTTTTCTGCATCAGTCATATACTCTTCCAATGTTCCGGTCTTTTCCAGGGAAATAGGGTTAATATCAACCGGCAGCCCTGCTATCTGAAAATCATCCTCATGTAATCTGCCAAAGAAATCCTCTTCTCGAATTTTACCAGTATATGATAGCACAACATCAATATCTGAATTTTCCGTATAAAGCCCATCTCTGGTACGGCTCCCATACACCCGTGCCCCAAGCAATTCTACTTCATCTGTTAAATCCATATCATCAATCTGCGCCTGAGCATAGCATAGCACGGTTTCCTCAATCCCGGCAGGGTTTTGTCCATTAAAGGATTTCTCTGGTTTTGTCCTGTCTGAAATCAGAGGTATTTTTGTTTGCTCTGTTGAAGTAGTTTTATCAGCCATTTCTACTATCTTTAGGAAGTCTGTCTGTACGGTTTCTTGTACTTTCTCCTGCAGATATAAAATATCCACCTCCCGGCATTGCTCTGGATAAAACCCTTCCCCTTCCAGAATATCTTCTAGGGCCTCCCGGAAAGACAACTTTGGATCATCAAGGATTCCCCCGTCCCATTCACGAAAATCCTCATCATAATAAGTATAATCAAACCCTTCCTCAGTTGTCTGTATAAACAAGTATCTATCCTCAACTTGATATGCCCACTCATCATTCTGCCCCTCTGATTCTATTTCCTGAACATTGTTCGTTATGGGCTTGTTGGCAAAGTATTCATCTATCGCCTCCACTGCCTCCCCATGAAATCCGTGCTCCAAGTCCTCCGCCACCATTTTCCCATCTGCATTGACAATAATACTTGCAACTGAATTTCCATAATCATCATGTTCCATTAAATACAGCTTCTCTCCCTGGACTTCCTGCATCTGTTCTGTATGCCATGTACCAAAGTGCCCCTCTACAGCTAACCCCTTTGTCTCTTCATTAATAGGTGTCCTTACTTCTTCCTCCAATAACTGCTCCTGCATTTCTGTCCTTGCAAGATCTATAAAGCCATCCAGCACAGCCGGATGACTGCTCACAGCATAATACACATTTAGATTGACCCCCATACTGATATTCTCTGGTATGATGAAACTTTCCGCCCATGCTTTATTATCTCTGGAAAACCGCCCATCGCTCATATTTTGTTGTACTGTATTAGCAAGAATAAAGGTGACACGCTCTGCACCATATGTTTTAATAACCGACGCAGCGGCATTATGTTCCAGATACATACCGTCAAAATGCTCTCGTATAGCACTCTCAATTGCCTCTTTACAGTCCAGATTTATCTTTCTGGAATCAAGATAATCATCAGCCGCCCCATGTTCCATTGCGTAAGGAAGTGTGTGCATATAAACAGGTGGATAGATCTTTTTCTCTGGTTCAATGGCCTTTCCATGCCCTATACCTAATTCTAATTCTCTCTCCCGTGTAAAATCCGGAAGTTCCTTAAAACCAACACCGTCTACATAGTGTGCTTTTACCTCTCCATCCAATCGTATCACAATCACATCACTAACAGATAATGAATGACCGTGGAAATCATCTGGGCGGTTTTCATTAAATTTGTGAAAGAGAGAATTCAGCGTTTCCTGATCCTGCAGAACATCGCCATATAGGAATTGGTAATCTGCACCTTTAATCTCCATGCCATGTTCTCTAACAAAATCATAATCCATAAAACGATACGCATCTCCACTGTCACCATCTAACTGATAGATTCCATACCAATTTTCTTCGCCCATAAAAAGTAAATCTTCCCGTCCATGTTCTGGTTCCTGAAGCATTTCATTGCTACTTTCTAATTCTCTCTCTTTACGAACTGTTTCCATTATTCGATAACTTTCCCATGCTCTGGCTTCTATGCCAAACATTCCGCCATCCTCTAAGATATCTGATTCTGTATTCATAAGAGTACGGCTTCCATCTTTATGAAGGCTGTATATGTGTTCTCCTGCATGATGCAGTTCCACAGCTCGCTTCGTCGTGAGTGGCAGAACTGCTTCATTGTAATACCCAAATTGATGCAACTCATATAGCCCTATCATGCTGTCAGGTAAAGAATCAATTTGTTCCTGTACATCTTGCCGTACTTCATGCACTTCATGAATACTACCAGACTCTTTCGCTTCTTTCAAATCCTTAATTAATGTTCTCGTTTCTTCTATATTATCGAATTTAAAGGCAAAATTCACAATCAAATTCCGATCCACTTCGCTAAAAATAGTTTTGCCATACTCCTCACGATTTATCAGAAACTCCGCCTGTTTCATGATGGATAGCTCCACTGAATCAGAAACCCCAACATCATAATCATATGCCACGTCATAAAAATTCACTGGATGTTCCATTTTCAAGCTAGCTGAATCATACCAGGGATACAATCTTGCACCTCTTCCTTCCAGAAATGTTTCCACCGTCATTTCATTGCTCTGTGCATATAATTCATGATAGGTTTTTAATTGTACCATTAATTCCTTTTTATCCAGGTTTTCAACAATTAAGTATGTATCAAAGCCAATGGTGGGAAAAGATGTTCTCAGTATTAAATCATTATCTTCCAGATGTTCCTTTTCCTGCTGGTTTTGCATCAGTTCCTGCAGAACTTCTGTCATATGGTCAATAAATTCCCCTGCTGTTTTCCTTATAGTGTCCATAGAAGAACGCAGCTCTTTCATGTCCATACTGCTACTCCATCCGGCAATATAGGGGAAAGAATAGTCCGAAGTATCCAGCCTAAAATACTGGCAGACAGTATAAGCCACACTCTCAGCCTCAACTTCACGGGTCATCTGTCCCTTTTTCTCCCCTAATTCCTCCATAAGCTCCCGGTCATGCAGTTTTGCATGGGTGACTTCATGTATAGCCGTTTTCATGGTCTGACTTTCACTCATGCCATCACGGATCACAATTTCTTTCATCTCATTGTCGTAATACCCCTTTGCCTCGCTTTCAATTTTATCGAACCGGACAGGCACAGGGGATACTGTCTCAATCGCTTTCATGAATTGAGAAAAATCATCTACACTTCCCATTAATTCTGGTGTAGCATATTCTGGCAGCGGCTCCCCCTCTGTTTGCGATACATCAAAAACACTGGTGATACGGAAACGGGGAATCACTACTTCTAGTTCTTCTGTTTCCGGCTGTCCGTCCGGTCGCAAAACCGGCTCTTGAGTTATTGGGTCAATCTTTTCCATCTCCTGTTTTTCCCTTATAGGTGCCGGAGCAATAATCTGTATTGCTTTCTCCCCTCGTTTTACATGACGGTTGAACTTTGTCTGCCATGCCTGGTATCCTGCTACCAGAGTGGCCTCCGGTTTCTGCATAGCAATCAACATAGTATTGTTGAAACTGTAATTATGGAACTGTGACATGGTTTTCAGATAATCTGTATAATTCTCCGAAGTAAATAGCTCTTTTACACCCTGCTCCAATTTTTCCGTTATTTCTTTCAATTGCTGGTCATGTTTACTTGCCATACATAATTTCCTCCTTCAACTGGATTGATTTTCTTTGCTGCATAAACTTCTCCTTTCCAAAATTCCGCCATAGAAGAAAATCAATGGCGGAATTTTGTTTAGCTTTTATCCGATTTCTGTTTCTTTTGTCCGTATTGCTTTTTGTTTATTATTCTGGTAGTTTGTAAGACGTTCTTTAGCCTGTCCAAGTTTTCCAAGAATAGAAGGTTTATGAGGACTGTCCGCTATGTTAGATGCTTCCGATATCCTCCCGGCCATTGTTACAGCCTTCCTCGGACAGTCAGCCACCTCTGTCATATCATTGTCCCCATCCATAACAAGAGCCTCTGATGTGCCCTTTTCGTCCATATTCAAAAGAGCATTTAACTCCGTCAGTCTCTCCACCTTTTCCGTCAGCTCCGATTCCTTTGGAAATGGCTTTTGAACTTCTTCTTGTGCAATGGCTAATTGTTGCTGTAGATTCTCTAATTTTTGTTGTGATTCTGCCATTTTCTTTTCAATTCCTGATAAGGCATTACTGATACGTTGCAGATTGCCAAGGGGGTCTTTACCGACCTCAATAGGATAACTGCACTGTCGCTTAATCGTCAGAATATATTTCTGATTGAAACTATCAAAATTCGCCAGTAAGGTAAATCCCTGAAATTCCCCAATCTGTCCAGCACTCTTAACCGCTTTTAGCCCTGCACATGCGGCGATCACCGCTGTTCCGGCTTCCTTACGGTCTGTATAGGTTTTCCCCCCAATCACCATCGCAAAATCATCGCTTTCCTTATCTTTTTCCAGCACTGGTTTTACTGCATTAGCATCTGCCTTTAAGCCAGCGATTCGTTCTTTCAATGCCGTAATCTGTGCCGGATAATTCTTTGCAATATCCGTTTCCAGGCGGTATTTCTGGCTGGTATGGTTTGCTTTCAAAAGTTTCAGCTTACTTACCTGGATATCCAAATCCATTTTTTCTTTTATATAGGGGTTTCCAGTAGCCAATGCTTTGATTTCCGCATAGGAAAGTGCTGCATCATCCACATCCTCACATGCTCGCACAGGTGATTTACTTGTCATAATCTGTGAGATAAACTTTTGCTTGTTCTCCAATATCTGCCACATATATGCATCAAATGTACCCTCTGTAACATACCGGAATATTTTTACCTTTTCGTTTTGGTTTCCCTGCCTTAAAATACGTCCTTCCTGCTGTTCCAAGTCTGAAGGTTTCCAGGGGCAGTCAAGGTGGTGAAGCGCTATTAACCTATCCTGAATATTCGTTCCTGCTCCTAGTTTCGGTGTTGAACCAAGCAGAATACGCACCTGTCCGGAACGCACTTTTGCGAACAGATCAGCTTTTTTAGTTTCTGTTCCCGCATCATGAATAAAAGCAATCTCTTTCTCCGGGATTCCCATTGCCGTAAGTTTGTCCCTAACATCTGAATAAACATTGAATGTTCCGTCACTTTTAGGCGTGGACAAATCACAGAAAACCAGTTGTGCGGACTTTTCTGCCATTGTCTCCTGCCATATGCCAAAAACATTTCTTGCGCAACGATTTACTTTGCTATCTTCCGCATCCGGTAGCATATCATTGATAAGCCGCTGATCCAGGGCACACTTACGTCCATCGTTGGTAATTTTCAGCATGTTGTCCTGCGTTGGTTCAATATCTCCGGCACGTACAACTTCCGCCCTCTCTGCAAATGCGCTGACTAGCTCCTGCTGTTCTTCGCTGGGCTGCAAGACCTCATTGATATATTCGGCTTCCGGCACAGGCAGATTCAGCATATCAGCCGTCTGGATATCTGCACTTTCCTTAAACAGAGCAATCAGTTCCGGAAGATTGAAAAAACGGGCAAACCGTGTTTTAGCACGATAGCCCGTTCCTTCTGGTGAAAGCTCTATGGCCGTCACCGTTTCCCCAAAAGTAGCCGCCCAGGAATCAAAGTGCCCCAGACCTAACTTCTGCAGAGTGTCATATTGTAGATAGCGCATGATTGTGTATAGCTCCACCATGCTATTCGATACGGGGGTTCCCGTTGCAAATGTGATTCCCTTTCCCCCAGTAAGTTCATCCATGTACTGGCATTTCATAAACATGTCGGAACTTTTCTGTGCGTCCGTCTGGGCAATGCCGGCTATGTTCCTCATTTTTGTATAGAGGAACAGGTTTTTATAGTTATGCGACTCGTCTACAAACAGCCGATCCACGCCAAGCTGTTCAAAAGTAACCACATCGTCTTTCCGGGTCTGGTCATTGAGCCGTTTCAATCTGGCCTCCAACGATTTGCGGGTATTCTCCATCTGTTTAATTGTATAACGTGGACTGCCATCATCCTCTGCTTCCTGAATTGCCATCTCGATATCGAATATCTGTTTTTCTATTGAAGCTGTCTGCCGCTCTTTTGATAAAGGAATCTTTTCAAACTGTGAATGTCCAATAATAACAGCGTCATAATCTCCGGTAGCTATCCGGGAACAAAATTTCTTTCTGTTTGCTGGTTCAAAGTCCTTTTTTGTTGCAACAAGAACATTAGCGCCGGGGTACAGACGCAGAAAATCACTTCCCCATTGCTCTGTCAGATGATTGGGCACCACATAAAGATTTTTTCTTGCAAGCCCAAGCCTGCGGCTCTCCATACCCGCTGCTATCATCTGAAAGGTTTTACCCGCTCCCACACAATGGGCAAGAAGCGTATTATTTCCATACAGGATATGTGCAACGGCATTTTTCTGATGGGACATAAGGGTTATCTCCGGTGTCATTCCGATAAACTGGATATGGCTGCCATCGTATTCACGAGGGCGGATACTATTGAATAGTTCATTATACTTCTGGCATAAATCTTCTCTCCGGTCTATATCCTTAAATATCCATTCCTTAAACGCCTCTTTAATCATGTCCTGCTTTTGCTGCGCCAGCATGGTTTCCTTTTTATTCAGGACACGCTGGTCATTTACTTTATCATATATTTTTGTATCCCTTAAATTCAGCGCATCTTCCAGAAGTCTGTATGCGTTTGCACGGCTCGTTCCATAGGTGGAGGTGACCAGCGAATTTCCATTACTGTCTAAATTTTTACCTGAAATGTTCCATTGACCGTTAATCCTGGCATACTTCACATCTATATCATTTCCCAGATAATACTTTGGTGTATGGAATGTATTCCCCATAAACTCTGTAATGTAAGGTGGGTCTATCCAGGTTGCTCCAAGACGTACTTCTATTTCGGATGCTTCCAAATCTTTTGGCTGCACCTTTTCCAAATACTGAATGTTTATTGCAAATTCCGGATTATTTTCAGCAAATGCCCTTGCCGTTGCCAGCTTCTCCCGGACGTTTCCTGATAGGTATTCGTCAGATGCTTCCCACTGGTCTGTAAGAGGATTTCTGAAAATCACACCTGCCAATTCTTCCGTGACTTCATCTCCACTTTTCCCGGTAAGCTCTGCCATGAAAGGCACGTCCACTTTTGCCCGTTCCCCAATGGAAACAGCCAGCGCTTCACTGGCCGTATCTACCGATGTAACCGGATCTGCTTTCCGTATGGTACGTTTATAGAAAATGTCCGCCTTCCGTTTCAGGTTTCCTTCCTCGTCTAAATGCTCCAAAGACGCTAAAAGGCAATAACTACTGTCTTGTGAAAACGCCCTGTGGTTGGCTGTGCTGCTGATTAAGCCATACTGAGCAGTAAAGCGGTCATACTGGTAATTTAACTTTTCCTGCAGCCTTGCAATTGCTTCATCACTGCCGTCCTCCATCTGGCATTGAATCAATTCCTGTGTCAGATTCCTAAGTTCAATCATTCCAAGAACACGTTCCGTTGTCATGACTGGCAGTTCCATCAGATTCATAATTGAATTTTCTCGGTAATAAACCTTTCCGTTTACATTCGCAAAGCTAAAATTCTTTACATTCGGGTCTGCGGGTATAGAATTATCTGGTTCGTTTAATTCATAATCATCCAACTCTGCTTCAATAATTTCACCCTGGATATGACTGACAGCCTCTTTAAGCTGTTCTGCCAAATCCGCCCTCTCAATAGGAACTACTGTCACCTCTTGCTTGCCATACTGCGTACTTTCCGTTGTGAAATTACCAAGCACCATTTCCGGATGTTCTGCAAAATAGGAATTAACGGTATACCCCTCTGGCGTTTTCCCCAATCTCACCCAGGATGGCTGTTCTAAAATTGAGCGGTCACGTTTCTGGAAAAATAAAATATCCGACACCACATCCGTTCCTGCATTTTTACGAAACGCATTGTTTGGTAGCCGAATTGCCCCTAATAAATCTGCATGGCCAGCAATATACTGACGTACAGCCGGATTTTGTTTATCCATCGTTCCGCTGGAAGTAACCACTGCCACCACGCCACCCGGACGCACTAAATCAAGAGATTTAGCTATAAAATAATCGTGAATCATAAAATTGTGCTGGTCATACCTACGGTCAGCCACCTTATAATTTCCGAATGGAACATTGCCAACCACACAGTCAAAAAAATTATCCGGATACTCTGTTGTCTCAAAGCCCTGAATAGCAATCGAATTTTTCGGGTATAACTGTCTTGCGATCCTTCCTGATATACTGTCCAATTCCACCCCAAACATATGAATACTGTCCATATCTTCCGGCACAAGCCCCATAAAGTTTCCTACACCACAGGAAGGCTCAAGCACATTTCCTGATTTCAGCCCCATGTGATTTAATGCGTCATACATAGCTTTGATTACCACAGGTGACGTATAAAATGCATTTAACGTTGAAGCCCTGGCTTCCCGGTATTCTTCTGGTGATAATTCCGTATACAACTCGACGAACTCCTTCGACCAGCTTTCATTGTGTTCTTCAAACGCCTGAGATAACCCGCCCCATCCAACATAACGTGATAAGACTTCCTGTTCCTCCAGCGTTGCCATACGGTTATCAAATTCCAGTTCATGAAGCAGCCGCACCGCCTCCATGTTATTCCTGAATTTCTGTTTCGGGCCGCCTATGCCCAGACTATCATCGGTTATACGGTAATTTACCGGATCTACTATCTTTTTATCAGCTGGTTCCTGAATATTTTCCTCTATTGGCTCTAATGGCAGATTCAAGTCCTTTCGTACTGCATTGACTTCCAATGCATCCATGTCATGTTCGGTTAGTGGATGGATTACATTATTATATGCCAACTGTTCATTGGCTTCCATTCGCTCCATCACGTCAGCGATAAGTTGCATCTGTTCAGCCGAAAATACCGGATTTAACATAGGTGCCAGGTCTAAACCATCGACTACAGCAGCATAAATCACATCCATCTGCTCCGGAGAATAGTCAGCATAGTCGGTGCCAGACCGCTCCATTGCTTTAGAAATCATTTCCTCCACATCATTTTCTGAAAATTCCTTGCTTCCAATATCATGTTCTTTATCTTCTGCCGTATCTAATGCATTCTCAGTATTTGGCTTCATTTCCTGTCCTTGTTTTCTAGTGCCCACAGGTTCTGATACATCATCTTCCACGCTTTGATCTCTAGAATCTTCTTTCGATGTTCCAGAATCCATTAAATCAAACAAAGACAACTGCCGACCATTCTCAATCATTGTTTCAATATTTTTTTCTCGTTCCGGGAAAATGGTATAAGTGCCCTCTATATACCCATGTATATCCGTAAGAATTTGCACCCGTTCCTCATAATTCTCAAAGTCAAGGGGTAGGGAAGCAAGTGCATCATCCATATGGCGCAGAATCCCATCTCTCCCATCCGGGTTATTAAGCAGGCTAACCACATCTTTGTGCCATGAAAGAAAATCTACATTCCCTTGCCACGGACACATAATATCGTCTGGCAGATGATAATAGAACCTTACCACCCGCCTTGCTATGTGTTCTTTTTCATATTCCGGCATCCTGGAAAAGTCACTGGCTTTCAGAAATTTATCATGTTCTATCAAATACTCCACACGCTTTGCCACCTTTGGCCATTTCATCAAAATTTCCGTATCTGGGTTTCCGTAACTTCCCCTTGCCAGTTTCAAACCTTTCCCATCATAATCCGCATGTGTATCGTCTGCCCCTGAGAGAGCGTGACTGCATCCACCGTTTCCATATTGTTTCTTAATAAAATCTATCTTTTCTTTATTCGTCTTATCCTGTATATAATAAGCATATATTGTCAGTCGTCCATCCGAATAAGCTCCTCCCCTTGCCAGAAATGCGTCAATTTCATCCTGAGTAATAAATACCGGATGTTCTTCCCAGGCAAATCCATCCCTTGCCTGAAAAGGCACTGCTTTTTTTGCAAATTTCTGAAATTGAGCCAAAACCCTGTCTGGACGGTAATGGTGAAAACGCATGATATCTTTATCTTCTTTGTAAGCCTCGGCAAGTCCTTCCAAACGCTCAATAAGGTCTGGCAGATAGTCCGGCTGTTCTAACAATTTTTTTACTTTTTCAGTCGCATCCGGAAACCCTCCCTGGAATACGTCCATATCTTCAAAGACAAGCTCCGCAACTCCTTCCTCCATATCACTCTCCATATAAGTCAGTGCATTGGCGTGTTCCTTCAATGCATTTGACCTAGCGGCATCCAGTACCACTTGCGGAGCATATTCCCCCTGCAATAGAAGCTGGTGGATGCGTCCGTTTACTTCTTCCCAGGAGAGAAATGCCTTATCCAGTATCTGATCTGTCACAGTATGCCCCACGGCTATCTGCATTCCTAATTCGTCATACCATACGGAATATTCTTTCCCGTCAACGACCAGGCCAATACCACCAACACCATATTCCCGCTGAACAAACTCAGTGTATTCCTCCACTGTCTGCTCTATCATAAAGTTGTAAATAATACGGAGATGGCTTCCTGTATGGTTTCCACCAGCACGTAAAACCTCATCTATCACCTCTGGAGGAATCGCAATCTCCCCGGCATACACCGCCATCATCCGTTGTTCAATCTTCCGGATCTGCTGTGATGCGGTGGGTAAATCGGGTAAAGATAAAGCAGAGGCGATTTCTTCCTCTGCTTCACTCAAATCCTGTTCAGTTGTATCCTCACTCAGCTGTATACCAATTCCGTCAAGATGCTTTCCTCTGCCATTGCTGTCAGGTTGTTCATATGCGCCACCCACACCATTTGGTCTTTCTCCTTGTCCGGTGCCGGATATTTCTCCAGAAGCCCTTTCATCAGGACTTCCATCCTCTCCTGGGCTGTCTTCTCTATCTCCTGCAGGTGACGGTTTAGTTTTCCTGTCATCCTCATGCTCTGATACCAGTTCTTCTTGTGTTCTTTGAGGAATGTCTTCCGTAGCATTCCGTATTTCCCGATTGTCACTTTCTGTTCCTCTATCGTCAGGTTCGGAAACAGATAATCGCCCTTGCGATGATAAGTCAGTTCCATACTCTGTGCCTCCTTCTAAATTTTCGCTTTTATGAATTAACGTGCTAAACTCATTATAACCGATGTCAGTTCCAGTTACAACTGTTTTTTCAATTTCTTTTATTGCTTCTTCCCTGTACATTCTGTTCATAGTACGCCCTATATCTACAAGTACCAGCTCTGCCGCAGCACTTACCGCATTTCCCAGAAAAGATAAAACCGACAGCTCATTAAAATCCGTAATTGCTGTGAAATCTTCTTCCTCCAAATACGCCATCGGTTCAAGCCCACAACGCTGCGCAAGGATATAAAATGTACTGTTCACAAAAAGATTACGAAACTCTATGCGGATATTGTCCTCGTCCAACCCCTCTAAAAAAGTGCCTTCCAGTTCGTATTGTAGCCCCTCCATTGCTTCCTCCAGATTTTCATCCGCAAGCTGTGATGCAATTTCCAAAAAGACTGTTTCTATTTGCCCCGTTTCCTCCCCCTCCAAGGTATAAGTATCAACTAGGTGATCAAGAAGCTCTTCCCTATACGCATCTTTAAGTCTCCACAGATTCGGGGTCTTGCCTCCTTGTACCATGTGGGTGTCGGATATGTCAAATACATATCGAAGCCGCTCTCTAGGCCCGGTATCATCAAGTAGCGCAATTCCTTTCGCCCCACGGTTTATCCAGCGGTTCATCTTATCATTCCATAATTCTAATGATGCACATGCCAGTGCATCCGGGCGCTGAATATGAATCAGCAGCGTATCCGAAAACGGATAGCGGTACAGTTTCGCCGCCGTATTCAGATAACGCATCCAGTCCTGCGGTGACTTGCTTACGTCTTGTGCTGTATATTCTGCCAGCATCCGTATATCATGTAGTTTGGACATGTCAATTCCCTCCTTTTTTTGTTTAATTTTATTAGACTCACTTATCGTAATAAATTTTACTATTGCTTCTGAGAACCTTTTTTGCCCTTTCTTCTGCTCGTATTAAATTCCATCTTGAAACTTGCCTTTCCTTCTTTTGTATCCAGAAGTAAGTCTGCGGCAAAGTTCCTTCCAGTCTTTTGAGAATACAAGTCCTCCACATAAGTTCGTCCTGTATCCAGCAATTCCAATGCCATCTTTTTTGTAAGCTGTTTCTTCATACTGGCAAGATAACGGTTTTCTTTCCAAAGGGCAAAGGAACATTCTCTGCTGGAACAGTAAAAATTTTTCTTTCCCTCAAACACCGGACTGCCACACACTGGACAGTTCCCAAGGCTTTCCTTTGGGTGGAAACGACGCTGTTCACTTTCCGTAATTTCATTACATTCCTCCAGCATATGGACAATTAAGTCTGTAATGCTCTGCATGAACACCTCTACTGCAAGCTGCCCCTTTTCCATAAGAAGCAATTTATTTTCCCACTCGGCAGTCATTGCAGCCGACTTTATGTAATTTGGCAGCACGTTAATCAATTCCATGCCATCTGCCGTAGGTAAAATCTGTTTTCCTTTTCTCACAGCATAACCAGAAGATACCAGCTTCTCAATTACGCTTGCCCTGGTAGCCGGAGTTCCCAGACCTTTCTTTTCTGTTTCCTTGTCAAATTCCTTATTCCCGGCAGTCTCCATTGCTGAAAGAAGCGTATCTTCCGTATATGGTTTCGGCGGTGCCGTAAAATGACTGCTCTTTTCCACATGAACAGAGGAAATCTCCATGCCTTCTTCCAATCCCTCCGGAATAGAGGAATCAGGTTCCTCTTTCTTTTTCCCTTTCTGCACCGTCATGGTAAAAGCAGATACAATGTCCTGAAATCCTTGCTGAATCGTTGTTTTACCTTTCGCACCGAATCCCTGTCCCTCACACTGCACTGCCACTTCTGTTTCCTCATAAATGTAATCCTCCGATACTGCCTGTGCTAAACGCTGCCCAATCAGTTGGAAAATGTTCTGTTGTTTTACGGACAGACTTTTAATATTTTGTTTAGTAGCTTCTTTGGTAGGCAGCAATGCATGGTGGTCTGATACTTTATCATTATTAATGATTCTGCCTACATCCCTCCCTATCTTACCCATCGGCAAGAAAGAAAACATCTCTGGAAGCATTTCCAAAAGATCCCGGACTGTTTGTTCCATATCTGCTGTAATATACTGGCTGTCCGTCCGGGGATAAGTAACCAACTTCTTCTCATAAAGCTCCTGGAGTTCTTTTAGCGTTTCCTGCGCTGTATATCCAAAAAAACGGTTTGCTTCCCTCTGTAGGGTAGTCAGGTCATACAACTTCGGCGGAGCGCTCTTTTTTTGTTTTTTCTCCACTTTGTTAATGATAGCTATTTTTCCCTGGCACTGTTTTACCAGTTCATCCGCCTTTGCTTTATCGGATATCATTTCAGACACAACGGAAATTCCGTTTCCTGTCAGTGTCACTTTGTAGTAGGTTTCTTTCACGAACCCCTCCACTTTCTGCTGACGTTCCACAAGCATAGCAAGAGTAGGTGTCTGTACACGCCCTACCACCAGCCGTTTATAATACTTTGTTGTAAAGGCTCTGGTGGCATTCATACCAATCAACCAGTCCGCTTTCGCCCTGCACTCAGAGGCTTCACAAAGATTTTCATACTCCCTGCCGTCTTTTAAACAAGCAAAGCCGTTACGGATAGCCATATCTTCCATTGAGCTGATCCAAAGACGACGTACCGGAACATTACTTCCAGATAAATCATAGACACGTTTAAAAATCAGTTCCCCCTCACGCCCTGCATCACAGGCATTTACCACATATTCCAAATCACTGCGGTTCAATAATTTTTTCAACACCTCGTACTGTTCTTTTTTATCCTTAGCCACAGCAAGCTGCCAGTCCTCTGGTATAATGGGTAGATCTGTAAACTCCCATTTCTGATATTTGCTGTCATATACTTCCGGGGATACATACTCTGCCAAATGCCCCAGGCACCAGCTTATGATACAGTCCTGCCCTGAAAAAAATCCATTTTCCCTTTTGTCTGCTCCTAAAACCTTTGCCAGCGCCAGCGAAACACTAGGCTTTTCTCCAATTACTAAATACATTTTCATTCCTTTCTGAAAAAGGCAGCCGGTTCCTCCCGACTGCCTTTCTTCCTGTTTTACTTTTATTTATGGTTTCCTTCTTACCTGTCTATTCTTCGGCTTCATCACTTTGATTCTCCTGATCTGTTTCCTCGTCTTCGTTGATGTAAGTACCATCATCATAAAACTCTAAATCCTCACCCTCTGCATCTTCTTCCTCTTTCTTTGGTTTTAGCACTTTAAAATAATAATAACAGCAAATGCCCCCGGCTATCAGCAGTACAATGGCAAGGAGAACGCCTGTATTCACACCTTCTGTATCTTTTACAGTCTCATCTTTTGTCTCTTCTATGGAAGGCGTTGGTTCTGTCTCTGGCAGCACCAATGATGGCGTTTCAGTATCCGGTTCCTTTGTCTCCCCAATAAACTCCGCCAGATCATTCTCATCAATCATAGAAAGCATATAAACATTCTCTGTATTGCTTGACCGGTCTAAGACCATAAAAAATGTATTACCATTCTTTGTCTGGATGGTAAGAAACTGCTTTGTATCATCTCCCGATATATCATCTAAGAGCTGTCCGTTTCCTGAAACAGAGAATGGCGACACTTCCGTTTCAGACGGTGTTTCCTCCGGCAGTGGTGCTTCGGTTTCTGACGGTGTTTCTGTCTCTGTAACTACCTCCGCTGGCGGTTCCGTTTCCGCTGCCTGCACTGCTGCTTCATCCGTGTAGGCGTATGCCGTTACGCCAGCGGGAAAAGCCATTCCTAACACGGCAATGAACAGTACAAGCCACTTCTTAATTCTCATCTTCACTATATTTTTCCTCCTTTACTACTTCCGGTTCTTCCAGTATTTCGTTCATTACTACCTGGTCTGTTTCTTTACTTTCTTCTATGTTTTCATTGCCCAGGCAAGGCAACGAAATTTTGCCTTTTTGTATCTCTTCTAAGACTTCTGATAGCCTACGACTGTCCAACTTCATGGAACGGACACTCTTAATAATTTCTGCATCCTCAATCTGTTTTCTCCGCAAGTGCAAATTCCTTAGATGCTCCTGCCATTGTGTAATCCGTTCCTCAGTTTTTTCTATTTCATCCAGAAGCCGCTTTAATCTCACATTCATTTTCTACTTACTCCCTTCTACTGGATTCTGCCAAACGCCATAAAATGCTCTTGCCAGTATGCGGAATTGATATTTGCATACTGAATAGGATTCCCGCAATGAATCATCATATTGTCCCCTACATAGATTCCTATATGGCTCGCCCCCGATGTGTTATAGGTTCCCTGGAAAAAGATTAAATCTCCCGGCTTTGCCTGTCCCGGTGATACATAGGCGCAATGGGAACGAAGATCCTCTGCAGTCACTCTGCCCACATTCCAGCCATTTCCGCAATTATTAATAACCCAGCATACGAAGCCAGAGCAATCGAAACTGGTACTCGGTGAAGCCCCGCCCCACACATAAGGGTATCCCAGATATTTTTCTGCCTCCCGTATCATTCTTGCAAACTTTTCATCGGATAGTGCCTCGGCAGGTATCTCATAACCAAAGCCTCCATTTCCATAAGACGGAAGACTGTCCACGTCAAACAGATAATTGCGGTTGCCATAGGTGGTATTGTAAAGCTCGTATCGTTTCTTCTCATTTTCATCCATTCTACTTCTGAGAACTGCGTCCAGGCTGTGGTTAGATAAGGTCACATCCAGCCTGTTCACTTCTCTTGTGCTGGTCACTTCCACTTCCTGGCTGCCATTACTGTCCGCTATGTATGCCTCCCATGTCTGATGACCGTGTGCAGATGCAGATGCGTGATCACCATAGTAAACATCAAATTGCACCCCATATCGGTCAAATGCTCCTGTATCTTCCACCACATATTCCACACCATTCATGACAATATGTGTTCCCATTGGTACAAAAGGATTCGATGCATCCACTGCTATAGTGTGGTTTGCCGTAGGATAAACGCCGCTGGCCGTCGGGCCACCTGACCATATTCCACAGCAGATGGTGCAACTGCAGTAACCGCTCGTTACCACCTGTCCAAGAGATTCCCCCACACGTACCGTCCTAGTTTCCGTAACAATTTCCCTGGTTTCGTCAACGGCCAGTCCATATTGCTGCCTGAATATTTCTTCAATCTGATCCGCCACCTGTACATAAGTGAAATCGCCGTAAAGTGCCGTAAAATAGGAAATCAGGTGGTAGGGATTATGGGAAATCTCATCCACCTGATAGCGGTATTCATCATATCCCGGATGTCGGGACTCCATGCTATTTATCTGATTATTTAACGAATCCTCTAACCGAGAATAGGCAGCCTCCACTGCATAGATATCTGCATCGTCACTGGCATAGGTAGTTCCTACAAATGTTGATGTGCTGCCCTGGAGCATTGCCCCACAGCTTGACAGCCCAGAAGATGCCATAACAAATATAAGCACAATAGCTGCCACTATCCCCAAAATTCCCTTATGGCTTTTCATAAAATTAGTGGCAATGCTCTTTGCTTTCGCCAAAAACGACTGCGCTATTTTTGTGGTTTCCGCCGCTGTCTTTTCACCTTTCTTTGCCGACTGATATGCCTTCTTGTAACGCTGTTTCTGCCAATACCGCTGAATGATGCTTTTCTTCGACTGCTCTGTCTCTGCAGCATGTCTGCCGGCAGCTTTCCCGGTTTCCTGTGCCGCCTCAAACTGCAATCCGCCTGCATCGGCACTAGAGCCGTTTTCTTTCAGCCGGGGCGGCCTGCTGTAAACACTCTGCCTGGAAGCCCTGAAAACATACCGTAAGGCTTTTTCTCCTGCCAGTTCTGCCCTATGAATGCCTTCTACCGCCGCATTGTCCTGTTCCGCTTCATGTCCTTTGGCATGGATATATGTAGCTGTGGATGCGGCCGCCGCTGTTGCAACTTTTTTCGTGATATTCATGCCTGCCCCATGTACCATGCCGTTACTGTCCTCATCTTCAAAGGACAGGCGAGATTTTTTCTTTCTTTGCTCCTGTTTTGCCTTTCCCTTTTTTTCTCCGCCAAGAGAATCTGATGTTTCCTGAGTATGCTCATCCTGGTCAGATTCTTTCCCGCTGGCATCTGTCTCTTTTCCCTCTGCCCTTAACTTTTCCTTTTTGGAATAAGCCTGCTTTTTCTTCCGGGAATGGCTGCTAGTTTCAGTAGCGGCTTTGGTATAATTTTTACTGTTCGATGGATGACCCCGGATATTTTCCATGCGTGATGAATGTTCCGTAATTTTCTCGTTTTCCTCTATTGGTACGGTATCTGTTTCTGCTTCATATGCCGCAGTTTCGTTTTCTTCTGATAATGTCCTGCGTAAAAATACAGCGTCCGGCATTGGAATAGCCGTCCCCATACTGCTTTGCGAAGAAAGAGCCTGGTCGACAGCCCGGTTACGCCGCTTTAAGGATGCATTGCTTATGCTCTCCGGGATAGCTGATGGATTTTTTACCTGCTTATGCCGGTTCTTTTGGAAACTGCCTGAATCCTCTGCCTGTCCGGGTAAAGATAAATAGTCCAGTTCCCGCTGGCTTATCCTGACAGTCTCCCCGCTATGTAGATTTTCTTCTGTCAGACCGTCACGGCTTATTTTCCTTACGGTCTTATCCTTTGCTTTAAATTCATGCTCCTGCATAACCTATCACTCCAGTCTATGCTGTCTTTCATATACAAGTTGAGGCATACAGTTCCCATTTCTCCATTGTCTTGTCTGTTTGTTCCTTTATCTTCTGGCTATACTCCCACATCTCCTTTGGCATTTTCTTTTCATTTAACATCAGCAGACGCAGCATGGAACCCTGCACATCCATCAAGGTAGCAAAATAAATCAAATCGTCCATCATACAGGCAAAGATTTCTTCCCCATCCCCTTCCTTGTCTGCTTTCAAAAGTTTGTTCAATTCCTCACAGATTTCTCTTTTTTCTATACTGTCATTTTGATTCATTATATTTTCCCCTTTCTAAATATCTCATTTCTTACGTCCGTAGCCGTCTTCTAATAATCTGGTAATACATTTCTTCAATCTCTGCCCCCAGATAATCACGTCCAGTCTGCCTTGCTGCCAGTGCGGTGCTGCCAGTTCCCATAAAACCATCAAAAACCAGTTCACCTGGCAGGCTGGAAATTTGAATCAGCCATGCCAGTAACTCCACATTTTTGATTGTGGGATGACGAATCCCCTGTTGTGTCTGCCAAGCAGAATTATAAGTTGCCTTTGGGTATTCATCTCCAAACCAGCAGGCGTTGAACCGTGTTTTATATTTCTTGCTCGGTGTCCTGCCTGTTTGAAATATACTTCCCTCTTTTTTCCGGTTTTCAAGCAATGTGGTATGATTGAATACACGCCGTCCTTTCTGACAGAAAATAATCCATTCTGCATTATTAGCGAAACTCCCGTGTAAGTCTCCTATTCCACCTATGGTGCCCTTCTCAACAACCATGCAGTTCTTTACACTGAACCCTGCTTTTGTTAAACATTCATAGTGATACGGATAACAGTCAAATCGGGTAAAAAAATAAGCATGGGCGTTATTCTGCAAAATACGATAACTCTCCCTTGCTAATCTTTCATAATCAATCCCGTCATCCCCTGACAGTAAGTCATGTTTCCGATTGGCAAATTGATTTTGATAAGAAATACCATATGGTGGGTCTGTCAGAATCATAGACACAAAACCATCCGGTATTACTTCAAATATATCCATGCAATTACCATGAAAAATCTGATTGCGCAGTTCAACATCCTGTTTTATCATACCGATGTCTCCTGCCGCTCTGCCAAATCGGAAGGTTTCGTTGACATCAGCGTATATAAACGCAGAGAATGATCGAATTTATCCTTAAATGGGATGATAGTGCTACCATAAAATATCAGCCCCTCTCCCTCTCCACTATTGGTCACATAGGATAATTGATGCGGCGATATATTTAGCTGTTTTGCCAAAATCTGTCTGTCACCGGCAGCCTGGTTTAACATATAGATAAAATCCGAGTTTTCAAAAATATTTTCAATCTCCCTACTAGCTAACAAATCCTTTATATTCTGAGTAATACCTGTTGGAATGCCGCCCCACTTACGAAAACGCTTCCAGATTTCCACAGAATATGCGGCGGTCTGCTCTTCTTTTAAGAGCAAATGGAACTCGTCAATGTAATAGCGGGTAGACTTATGTACCGCTCGGTTGATGGTTACACGGTTCCACACCTGATCCTGCACAATGAGCATCCCTAGCTTTTTCAACTGCTTACCCAAGTCTTTAATATCAAAGCAGACAATCCTGTTAGAAAGCTCCACGTTAGTACGATGGTTGAACACTTTCAGAGAACCGTTTACATAGATTTCCAGGGCAGTAGCAATTCTCTGTGCCTGTACTTCTGTCTGTGCCCGCAAACATTCATATAAGTCTCCCAAAACCGGCATATTTTCCGGTGAGGGATTCTCAAAGTATTTCTGGTATACTATCGGCAGGCATCGGTCAATCACAGATTTTTCTTCTGCCTCTATGCCGTTTCTGGAACCCATAATTAACTCACACAGAGACAAAACAAAATCACTCTTGAATCCCAGTGGGTTATCATCATCTGAGTAATCCAGATTGATGTCCATCGGGTTGATATAGTCATGGCTGGTTGGAGATATATGAATTACCTGGCCGCCAAGAGCATTTACAAGCGGATAATATTCCCCCTCCGGATCTCCGATTATAATGTCATCCTGAGTGGCAAAAAACGCATTTGTTATCTCTCTCTTTGCCGAAAAAGATTTCCCGGAACCAGGGGTGCCTAGTATCAGTCCGTTTGGATTCTTCAACTGTTTTCGGTCTACCATAATCATGTTGTTTGACAGAGCGTTCAGACCGTAATACAAAGACTCCCCTGCCATGAAAAGCTCTTGTGTTGTAAAGGGCACAAAAATAGCAGTGGATGTGGTAGTCAGTGCCCGCTTTATCGGAATTAGATTCATCCCAAGCGGAATGCTGCTCATCAGCCCCTGCTCTTGCATATAGTCCAGCCTTCTAAGCGAACAATTATATTTTTGTGCGATTCCCGCAGTCTGGAATACTGCATTATCCAGTTCCTGCTTACTCTTTGCCGTATTGAGGAACAGCACGGTTACTAGAAACATTCTTTCATTCCTGGACTGCAAATCTTCCAAAAGTCGTTTTGCTTCCCCACCATAGGTATTCAGGTCTGACGGAATAATATCCATATCATATCCAGAACGTACCGCTTTCTTTTGTTCCTCAATCTTCATCCGATTAATATCAGTTACTTTACTTTTTACCAGCTTGATTGCTTTCATCTGGTCTAAAGACTGAATATGAAGATTTACAATCAGGTTCTTATCTATATCCAAAAATTCTGCCAGCATTTTATCCGTCAGCTCCGGCGCTAAGATATGGAGATAAGATGCAGCACCGATGGTATTTCCCATCTGAAAAGTCTTTCCATCTTTAAATACAAAACTTGTAGGTGCTATGAAATCCTTTGTTCCCATTCCAGTGCGCAGCACCTTATCATAGGAAAAGCGAAACGGAACTTTCTCTTCTGGATTGAATGTCTCATAAAATATCTTTAGCCGTTCCTCACCACTTAACGGATATGCTGACACGCCAAGCACTTTGAAATTATTTAAGATATCCGCTTCAATCCGCTCCAGCTTTGGTTTTGCCTCCCTTATATTTTCGGCTTCAATACCAAACGTGATATACTTTGTTCGGACTAGACCATTGTTTCCTTTTGCAAGCTGATTTTTCAGCATCTGTGCATATTCCATACGCGCATCATCAAAAGCATCCTTTTGTGGCTTTATCTGAATAACCGATTCAAACTCTGCCATACTACTATGGTGATTGATAAAGGAAATCTGAAAATGAATGGTACTGTCAAAATAATTGAGGAAATCGCACCAGTTCTCGAATATAGCGTTTTTATCCTCATTCTGAGCCAACTGATAGTTAATATCATAGAACCGAACGGTTTTAGAATAGTATTTCTCTTGCACACGGCAAATTCCATCTCTCCCCATCTCCCTATATGGAATAGATTTTTGTGCAGACAAGCGATTTTCCTTTGCCTTTTTTGACTTCCCCTTTCTTTGCTTTCCACGTCTGGGATGATCTTTCCCGGAAACATTACTGATCTTACAGTGCATCGCTTTATCTGACTTTTTCTTTACAGCCTTTCCCTCATATTTCAAATTCCTTTTATGAGAAAGTTTCTTTGTTTTACGTGCTTCTTTCTTAGCTGCTTTTTTCTCTTCCTTTTCACGCTTTTTTCTTTGTTTGTCAGCCCTTTTTATGGTTCTCTTTTCATGTCTGGTCAGCCTTCTGGGTGAATGGCCTTTTACCAGGTCTGCTATATCCCCGGTATCATAAAGCACCATATATCCGTATTCTGATTCTTCATCGTTTCTTTCTCTTCTCAACTTTGCCGCCTCCATTCTTTATTTTTTCTACTGTTTCTACTTCCTGACGCTCATAGAAGTTCTCAACTTCGTATCTGCGGATACCAGGGTGCCGAATTTTTACGTTTATCACATTCCGTAAAATCTTCTCCAATGGCAACCCGTCTTTTTTATACATCGCAAATAAAAATGCCGGCAACATCAGGATTACCATACCGGTAGCCGCATTGCTGGTTCCGATATATCCTCTTGTGAGGAAATAAAAAGGCAGCCCCACAGCCGCCGCAATCGACAGACAGATAATCTGCCTTACCGTCATATTTAAAAACACTTTGTTCTTTACCCGTGCCAAATCCTTTGGCACACTGACAAATGCCATCGTATTCATTAACCGGAACTTTTAAATAATAATTTCTTTATTTTCCGGTACTCCTTTCCTCCTATTTTTCTAACTCCTGCATATCAGGGGATATTTCTACTTCATTTCCCCATCGATCCCATCCAAACGACTCTTGCCTTGCAAAGAGTTCCACTCTGGGTAAATTCCCCATAAGCTCCACAATTTTTGTCCGAACTTCCTCCGGCTTCTTACTATGTTCCGCACGAGGGCTGACAATAAGCTGGAACACCCTATTAGAAACCCGCTGCGGGTGTCCTTTGATTCCTAACAGACAAATCTCTGCATTGGAACGTGTCCAATGCCCCAGTCCAAAAAAATAACCGTTTCCGGATTTATTCTGCTTTACCCAGACAAACGCCACTGTCTTATAGACAAACCCCCATGCCTCCATCACTTTTAATGCTTCCGGAAGCTGGGGAAACGTAATCCATAAAAACAGAGTGGCATCTTTATCTGTAATACCATTGATAGGGAGTGCACATATTTCTTTTGTACTCATGGTGGGATAATGATTCTCCGCAATCCCTCGTCCTTTATTTAGTTGATACCTCCACGGGGGATCAGCATAGATAATATTATATTTTTTCTCCATAGCCTTCTCCTTTAATGGGCATTGAAAATAGATTTTGATAAGTTTGAGGTTTTCATCAGGCTAAAGCACAAAATCACGGTATATGCTGCCACACCAAACAGTGTGGAGTGCATATTATCTGAAATCTCAATGGTAGATATCAGCACGGCATATATGCCCACACAGACCATCATGAAAAACCCCTGAAATCCAAGAGCCAGAAGCCCCCGGAAATAATTATTTCCTACCTGCCCCCATTCCCGGTTAGACAATGTGGCAAATGGGATTGGTGCAACCGAAGTGTAAAGATAAATTTCAATCATACGACCATATAAGATGACCATAATCAGCACAGACATAATCTTCATGCACAAGCTGACCAACATAGTTTCCAGCGCAAGAATGACCAGCTCCCCAATTTCCATAGATTCCATTGCTGTACGCATTTGTTCCAGCATGGTTTCCACATTGATAGCTGTCTGTCCATTAATTGCACCGGCGGCAGCATTTACTACATGCTGCCCTACATCGAATATTGCCATCACAATGGTAAAGGTGTTGCTGACGAGATAAACCGCTATCCACATTTTGAAGAAATACTTGAAAAACATCCATGTGTCGATATCGTGCATATTGTTTTTCTCCGTCATCATGGTAATCAGCTCATAACATAGAACAAATGTAATAATCATTCCCGCAATGGGCACAATTACAGAATTGGATAGATTTTCTATCAAGCTGAAAATACTGCCATTCCATCCCTGTGGGGTCTGTCCGACCTGGGCAGCGATTTCACCGGTTTTCTCATTGACATCGGTAAACATCGTTGTCAGGTTGGACTCCACCATTCCCGTCAGAAGCTCCCTCATCCATTCCTCGATTGCCTCAAATATGCTATCGAACATGAGTGGATCTCCTTTCCATTATGAAAACAGATTTCCGAGTAAAGGAATTAACTGTGTGCCAATTAGCACTACACCGCCACCTGCCATAAGCTGTTTAATTCCTTGTGATTTTGCACCCGGATTATCGTTTCCATAACCCTCCAGAAGATTAATGACACCCCATACGGCAAGACCTGCGCCGATTGCCACCACAAGGGTTTTTAAAATATTAATTGCTGAACTAAAAAATGCCATCTAAATTTCTAAAACTAAAACCCGGAAAGCAAGGAATCCGTTTTATTCCCTACATAGCACAGTTCCACAAAAAAGCCGTCGATTCATATCGACGGTTCGCCCCTTTCCTGATTCAGTTTTTCTCCTTTCCGACTATTTGATTTATACTGTGCTGCGGACTATTTCTATAAATTTTAAGGTTCTGCCCGAATAGGCGGGCAATCATTTTTATGTTCTACATATGCAAAATTCATTATGCCTTTCCTTTCCACAACTTTGCGACATAGCGTCACAAAGTTCATAACTAAACCTGGATATTAAGAAATACCTTTTTAAATGTTACTCTTGCTGTTCTGTATCAGCCTGTTCCTCTGTACTTTCATCACTTCCATCTACTTCAAACAAGTCAAATTCTTCCGATACCCCAAGTCTAAGGCGATGCTTTAAATATGCTTCTACATCAAAAACATTCTTTTTATCATAATCCGATAATTCTTGATATCGTTTATGCCTGGTAATATCGAATTTGTCACTGAGAAACGGACGCACACCACGAAGTTGCAAGATGCATTTATTCCCATCCATAACTGCAAGTTCATCCCGGCTCATTAGTTCCTTGCCTGTTTTTTGGTAATTCAAACCATAGGAACGGCTCTGCCCACGGGTATCAGATGTGTTATATAAGTCAATTGTTTCTTTCCCTAAAGTCTCTGAAATCTCTTTTAATGTGGTACTTTCCTTGCCTCCTAGAAACAGCATGGTGTCGCAGTTCCCTGTAATTGTTTCAGCCGCATCTTTGTAAATTGTTTTTAACTGGCTTTGTGACTGCAAAATAATAGAAGCCGAGATTTCCCGGCTTCGGATGGTTGCAATTAGTTTGTCAAATTTAGGGATTTGACCGATGTTAGCGAACTCATCAAGTAGCAGCCGCACATGGTATGGAAGTCTGCCGCCATGCACATCATCCGCACGGTCACACAACAGATTAAATAATTGTGTGTACATGATTGCCACAATAAAGTTAAAAGTATCATCCGTATCGGAGATAATGACAAACATTGCGGTGCGCTGATCGCCAAGCATGTCCAGTTCCATCTCATCATAAGAGGTAAGCTCACGTAATTCCGCAATATCAAATGGTGCTAACCTGGCGCCACAGCTAATCAGGATAGATTTTGCTGTCTTGCCCGCCGCCAGTTTATATTTTTTATACTGTCTGACTGCAAAATGCTCTGGATTTTCCGCTTCCAATTCTTCAAACAGTTCATCCACGGCGTTCTTAAATTCCTCATCGTCCTCCCTAGCCTCCGAAGCATTGATAAACTCCAATAACGTAGAGAAGTTCTGTTCCTCATCCGGTGCTTCATAATAGATGTACCCAATCAGTGCACAGTACAAAAGCCGTTCCGCCTTTACCCAAAAATCTTCCGAGGATTTCTCCCCCTCGCCTTTTGTGTTGGCAATAATCGTATTGACTAACTTTAGGATATCCTTTTCACTGCGTATATACTGAAAGGGGTTATAGTGCATACTCTTCTTGAAATTAATGGTATTTAGAACTTTAATTCGATACGAATCATCATAGATAATACTGCCATGATTATCTCGAATAGGTTTCCCGTCTTTCATCTTTGGCGTACCTCGCTGCAGCATGGTTCCACACTCGACCAGTATGGTTCCTTTCGGGTCAGTCACCACATAGCTCACATTTGGGGTCTGTTGCATTAAATTAGGCTTCACGTAGAATCGTGTCTTACCCGAACCGCTCCCGCCGATCACAATAACATTCTTGTTTCTGGCATACTTTGGCAGCTTTGGACGGCTGTTCATGGTAAGCCGCTCGGTCTGTGTCAACAGGATATTATTTTCAAATACCGGATCAATGAATGGGGCGATATCCTTCGGTGTTCCCCATCTGGCGGAGCCGTATTCCTCACCCTGCCGGAACTTTTTTGCATTTTTTCCTTTAATATAAACTGCCATTTTTATCAGTACCGCTCCTATCAATCCAATCAAAATGTCATATGGGTAAAAACTAGGCAGAGGATTCTTAAATGCCGCTCCAAAGTTCAAAAGCAGTACCCCCAGTCTTTCAATTAGAGATTCTGCAAAACAGTGACGGTACAGCCATGCCAGCTTATCCACCAGATAAAACACAATTACATAGGGGATATTCATCACAATCAACCGTTTTTTATCTACAGCAGGGATTTTTCCTGTGATACCATGATACAGTTTCTGCAGATGCTCTCCCAGGAACCGCCTTCTTTTGAAATCAAATTCCTTTTTCTCCGTCATCGTGCCGTATCCCTCTCTTTACTCTTTGTCTTTTCACGCTGCTTATGTTTTGCTAGACGCTCTTTTGCCAATGACAATTTCTTTCGTATAGATACCTTCTTGCTTTTTTTCATCTGCCAACCGGTATACTCTTTAAACGCAGCCGTCATTGAGTCAACATCCTTTGCTTTAAAAAACACAAAATATTGAGGCGGCTCTACAGAACGATTTTTTTGCAGACTGTAATCAATGTTATATTTCCGGGCATACTTTTCAAAAGACTTAATATTGCTGCCTGTAATCTCAATATTGTTAAGTTCAAGATTCTGTGCTTTCAGCCTTCTGATACTTTGTTTTCCTTTGTAAGCCCCTTGCCTTTTAATCTGCTCTTTCTTTACGCTCTTCTTATGTTTCCGCTGATTCTTCCGCTCCCATTGCTTCTGCTGTCTCCGCTTTTCCTCCTGTTCCATATCTGCTAGCGCCTTTGAGATAGAATTTTTCAGTATCCTAGCAGAAATTTTTCCTCCATTGATACAGATTGATATTACCTTCTCATTTACTTCATCCTGCATTTTTTTGTCCACCTGCCTTTCTCTTGCCCTGTCTCTTTTGTTTCATCTCTAAAATGATTTTTTGCAAGCAGAAGCCAATACAAGGTGAAGTCCTACCGTATGGACATCCCCGACAGTCCGGCATCTGGGTCGCACCACTATCAGGCAGGGATTTTTTTTCCGAAAGCAGATAATAGCACTCTTTCTTTTTACAGCCTTTTAGACTGCCTCTCCAAAAATAGCAGTAGGCACAGTCTGATGGTTTATCCCAGGCATATCTTTTTTTATCCACTTTCCCCGTCTGCATCCTTCTTCTCCTTTTTCCTTAATTCCTCCATCCTTCTATCCTCCAGTGCCCCTACACGGACACAGCAGTACATACAAAACGACACTACAACAGCAATGCATGTGATAATAATTCCCGCCATCTTATCCTCCCGTCCAATAAAAAGAGCGTCCGTAGAAAGCTAAAACACAGCCAACCACGAACGCCCATTCCTATGTTAATTTATTCGACTGTCTCATCAGTCTTTTTTCTTGTTACCGTGCAGAATCACTGTACCTGCGCAGCCAAACACTGCCAGCCCCATTAGAATAAACCAGAACAATAAATTACTCTCATCCCCTGTCTTTGGTGTGCTGTGGGATTGAGTCGCATTTTCCGTTGTTTCCGGTGTATCTGCCGGAATTGCTTCATCCTTCATAACAACCTTCTGGATTTCCCCAGTGTCCTTTACAGCGAATTTCACATCCTCCGCTACCAGATATCCTTCCGGCGCAGTCTCTTCATGCAACGTATATTCCCCTATAGGCAACATCTCAATATAATACGGTTTCTCACTGGATGTCCAGCTTTCTACCACCTTACCCTCTTTATCTACAATTACCAGCTTTGCACCTGGCAGTTCCTTACCAGCAACATCTGTTTTGGTGATTTCTACCTTTGTCACATCGTCTTTCATAACCACTTTCTGAACCTCTTTAGTGTCTAGGACAGTAAATTCAATGTTCTCTGCTGTCACATAACCATCCGCAGGCTTTGTTTCTGTCAGCGTATATGTCTTTCCTACAACCAGTTCTTTGATAATATGCGGTTCTTTTCCCGAAGTCCATTCCGCAATGATCTTGCCAGTTTCATCTGTCACCTGAAGTTTTGCCCCCTCTACTTCCTTTTCATCCGTAAGGGATAGTTTCGTGAACTCAAAAACCGTAGGTTCATTCTCAAATGTAAATTCATAGGAAACACTCTCCTTTTGGGCATCTTCATAAGTAAAGTCAAATTCCTGTGTCTCATCTGTTGTAGTAAATCCAGGAGCTGGCGCTGTTTCTTTCACGTAGTAGGAATATCCAATAGGCAGGTCAGCTATAAAAGTCAACTTTCCTTCCTGATTCGTAGCCCTTTCTTCAATCAAGGTATCAGACTCCATGACCACTTTACCGTCTTTATTTTTAATATCATCCTTTGTATATAAGGCAAATGTAGCACCTTCCAGTACCCTGTCAGAATCTTTCTCCTTTTTCAGTACGGATACTTCCACTTTCTGACGGTTATTCAGCCAGTCTGTAGAAAATGTCACTTCTGCCGTATTCTGGTCACGGTAAGTCAAATCAATCTCCCGGATTTCTTCATCCAGCACAAACCCTTCTGCCGTTTTCTTTTCTTTCACATAATATTTTCCGAGTGGCAGCTTTTCAAGCCTTGCATAACCTGTTTCATCCGTGGTAATGGATGCAACCAGTTCGTCTTTTTTATAATAATCATCATTTTCACCATCGGCAGCTTTAATATCCTCTGATGCATATACCTCAAATGTGACATCCTTTAAGGAACCAGTCACATACTCAAACAGATGTGCAATCCATCCACCAATGGAATCCAGGATGGATACATTGTCCAAAAATTCACCCTTCTTGTTAAGCAGCAATGTACCGATTGGTACATCATCTTTCATTTCAACTCTCTGAACCTCTGCGGTGTTTTTTACAGTAAAAGTAATTTCCTTTGCTTGCAGATAGCCATATGGTGCCAGCTCTTCACGCAACGTATAAGTTTCACCGACGGTAAGACGTTCAATCAAGTGTTCCTTCTCCTTAACAGAAGTCCAACTATCTACTACATTTCCATCCTTATCAAACACTTTAAGCCTTGCTCCAGAAAGCTCCACACCAGTAGTGATATCTGTTTTTTTCACAGCAATTTTTGTCGGCTCATTCATAAATTCTGAGGATAGATACACAACATTTACATCCTGCCCCTGATATTCTGCCATTACATCTAACACCTGGTCAGAAGATACATAGCCTGTTGGCGCTTCTGTTTCTTTGATATAATACTTTCCAAACGGTACATCCAGGTCAAACACAGCTTTTCCGTTCTCACCTGTAACCGCCTTTCCAAGCAGTGTGTCCGCTTTTGCAATCACCTCTCCATGTGCAAAGATATCCTCTTTTACATATAGTCCAAAGACAGCGCCTGCCACCTCTTTCTTTGTCTGTGCATCTTTTTTCACAACAGAGATTTCCACCTTCTGGCGGTCATTCTCAAAAATGGCTGTCTGCTCTATAATTGCAGTATTTTGATCCATATAACTAAATGTCACCGTCTGCGCTTCTTCATTCAGCACAAACCCATCCGGTGCCACGGATTCCACTATTTTATAAGTGCCAAGTGGCAGGTCAGAAAGCTCCGCTTTGCCTTTTTCATCAGTAGTAAATGTTGCTACTAATTCCCCTGATGCATATTCTAAAATCCGGTTTCCCTCACTGTCTTTCTGGAAATCAGCGGTATAAATATCCTCTGCAGCGAAAACCTTGAAAACTGCCCCGGAAAGCCGTTCTGCTTTATAGATAAAGTCATTCTTAAAACCATCCAGGACTTCACCTTGCTTCACAATCTGCAGTTCCCCCTTTACCGGGTGATTTTCGTAAACCACTTCAATAATTACATCTCCGGAAACACTGTCTATCTGGTATGCAGTATTGGAATCCACCGCAACCTCATAGTAATTCTCATTCAGTGTATAGCCATTAGGTGCCTGTATTTCTTCAATGCGGTAGTTCCCAATTTTCAGATTCTGCGGCAGGATCAGATATCCCTGCTCATCTGTAAAATAAGATTTATGCACTATCGTAGTTGGATATGTTGTTACTTGTTCCACATATTCCTTTTTATCCAAATTATAAATCTTAAACTCTGTATTTTTAGCCAGAACTGCTTTTTTTGTTTCATCATCCTGTTTCGTGATTTTCAGCTTCGCTTCAAACTCATCATCCAGAAGTACCCTCCATATCTGAGAGGTATTCGGTTTATGTTCTGTAATTCTCACGATAAAATCATCTACTGGTGTATAATTGTGGGGTGTTGTTGTTTCCCGGACAATATATGTACCGTAAGGAAGGGCAATGCTGCAGGCATAGCCTTTATCATCAGTAAAGATTTCTATTGCCCCATTTTCCCCAAGTACCACCGGGGATGCAGAATCATAATCATAGCTTCCATCTTCCTTTATTTTAAGGGAAGATAAAAGATAAGCGGTAAAGCCGGCACCGGAAAGTAAATCGGCATCGGTTTTCCCGTTGTCTGCCGCCTTAATAAGCTGAAATGGCTGCTTTTTTACCTGTTCCGGTGAGATACATCCACGCTCCACAATAGCCACCAGATCCCCCTCATAATTGCACACAAGTTCATGCTCTGTCTCATCTGCCAGATAACCCACAGGCGGCGTAATTTCTTTGATATAGTAGCTTCCAAGATACAGATTCTCAATACCAGCCCTGCCGGTTTTATCTGTGGTCAACGAAGCCACCTTTTCCCCGGCTTTATAAATCACACCAGTTTCCCCATCTGGATGAACAATATCTTCACGGGCATATAAACCATATACTGCCTTTTCCAGAGTGGCATCGCCCTGTGCCATCGATTCGTTGGTTTCCGCATCTTTTTTCTGAATAGAGATCTTCGCACTGACACGTTCATTTACAAAGGTATGTGTGAAAATAACCTCAGCTTCCTCATCATTTGTGTAAGAGAATTTAAAAGAATAAACATCTTCCGTATTTCTTAAATAGCCTTCCGGAGCCTGTTCCTCTTTTACATTGTAAGAAAAACCAATGGGAAGGTCAGCCGTAAATACTGCTGTACCATCTGCCCCAGTTACGGCCTTTTCAATCAGTGTACCTTTTCTGACAACAACATTCCCATCCACAGAGGTAATATCACTGTCCGCATATAGTCCAAAAATACCGCCATCCAGAGGATTCAGCGTATCTTTGTCTTTTTTTCTAACGGAAACCTTTGCTTTCTGGCGGTCATTTGTATAAGTTGTTTCTGAAAACACCGTTTCCACATTCTGCCCTGCATAAGATAAAGTGACCATCTTTTCTTCTGCCGGATTAAAGAAGTTCTCTGGAGCCTGTACTTCTTTAATCACGTAGGTTCCAAGATGTAAATTTTTAAGGATAGCCGCACCATTGGAATCCGTGGTCAGACCGCCTTTTACCAAATCACCTTTTTTATACACCAGAGCACCATAGGCAGTAAAAACATCTTCCCCCGCATACACTTCATAGACAGCCCCCTCCTGGCGGCGGTTCTCATACTGGAAGATGGTTCCTGCATCGGTCACATTCGCACCACACAGTACCTGCCCCTCCTTGTAAACGGTCAGTTCACCAAGCTGTTCTACATCCGGTACTGTTGTTGATGTAGTCTGGTTTGCCACCAGTTTTACGTTATATGCCGTTGTATTCAGCCGGTATCCTTTTGGCGCTGTAATTTCTTTTAAGTATACCGTATCCTGTGTCATCACTATCTCTGCAGTTGAAGCTCCATTGCTGTCTGTTGCAGGCATCTTTGTAATTAGCTGATTACATGCTTTATCTTTATAGATCCCAAATACAGCGCCAGACAATTTCGCATCTGTGTTCTTTGAATCCACCTTGCTAACCTTGACTTTTGCAAGTTCCAGCCAATCCACAGAGAAACTGACAGAATTTCCGCTATCTTCCTCGTAGTAGCTTCCAATATCCTGTGTATAATCGCCAGTGGACACTACAAGCGCTTTCCATATATTGCGGATACTCCCCCTCATCTCCCCGGTTTTCCATTCTCCATTTACTGTTACCGGGGCTGTAAAATTAAAGCTAGTTCCTCCAGTGATCCGTACAGTTCCTCCAGTTTGAGAGCTGCCATCGCTTTTATTGTGATAGGTCACACCTTTGGGAATTTTTAGAGTAATCCCATTTCTCGAATCACCATTTAACTTCATGGTTTCTGTTAATTGCCCAGAACCGTCGTAACTAGCTTCTAGCTTTGTCTTTGACAGGCTCAGAAATGGATCTGGCGGGGCTGGTAGAGAAGAAAGATAATCAATCCATCCAAGCACTCCACACGCCCTTAAATCATCCATTGTACACCCCGTAAACCCATCTATTCCGCTATAAAAATAGCTGGCGGCTATATGCGTGAACACATATTTTAGATCTTCATCAAAATCCGGCATATATATTCCACTCACATCACCCGCACCACCGTACCCATAATAAATTGCCTTCTGCAAATTTGGATTCCCCTGTAAAACGCTGCTGGCATAATCACCAGTGTCTGGAGAGGCTTTCGCAGACTCCAAGCAATACGCAATTTTACCATTGACTGTAAAATAACAGGTTGAGTAATTGCCCAGGTTACTCGGATAATAAATAACTCTGCCTTTTACCATTGTTGCTGTATCAGATGCTCTTAAGTTTGTGTCGGCTGCAAATAAAAGCAGCCCTTCTCCATCTTCTATTTCCACTGCACCCTGTTCTTCTTCAACGGTTTCTCCTGCTTTGGATTCCTGCCCAGTTTTATTTACTGGCGCATTTTTAGATGGTATATCTTCTAAAATACCATTCTGATCCGAATCCCCTTCATCACTCTCTGATTCTTCCGATTGAATCGTATTGTTTCTGGACTCCTGTTTGTTCTTTTCTGACTGTGTTTCTGTGTCAGGCTCCTTAACAATTATTCTTCGACTGATGTGGTACGCAGGATTCCCACTGACTGGTTGGATAAAATAAACTGCATTGTAGCAATCTGCCCTGTTTACGTCAAAATCTTGCCCGCTTTCGTTCTTTGCTTCATGGAATGTAATACCGACTTTCTCTGGACTGATTTCTAGGCCTGTAAAATCACATTTCACATCAAAGCTACTTCCCATTTCTACCTCGTAGTCACTGACCGCTACAACCTCATTTGCTTCTAGCATATCTATGACCTTGCAAAGAGCCGGATACTCTGCTTCATAGGGTGCAGGTTCCGGCTCTGCCGCATAAGCGGCTAATGGCTGTATACAAGATGATAGAATCGTAACCACTGACAGCAAACTGGATACCATCCGCTTTACTTTTCCCTTCATTTCCAATACCTCACTTTCATTTTGTACGGCTTGTCAATTAAGTTATCTCTGTTTCCTTGTCATTAATTTCTCATGCATCTCACCCCTTTTTTGCAACTTGCACTGCCTTTTAATAACAGCACATGCATACGGAGAAACATTTAAAAGTTTCTCCGCATAATATCTACTGTTATCCAGTCCGAAATAGCCAGACTGGTATTTTTTGAGCGTTTTGCCTGTTTTCTTCCCCGAATCCGTTCCCTGCTCCGGTTCTCTATTTCCGCAGCGTTCTCTCTGGCATGGTACGCATGATGCACACTCTAATGCCAGGTATCCATCCAGGCAGGCAATGAAGTTGTCAAGGTACAGATGAAAATGGGGGATTGACTTTAAAAGCCCATAAATTTTCCCTCTCACTAATCGCATGTTTGAAAGGGCAAAAATTAACCGTTATGTACTTTTTTATTTGCTTTTAGGGAAACTCAAGAAATGGCTTTTGAAAAAAGCTGTGATGTAGTATAATCAAACTTACAAATTAGAATTTGTGGAGGTATTTTATGTTTAATGAAATTTGTATATATGAGGCAAAATTAACAAAGTTAGATGAAATTGAAACATTGATGAAAGAAGTCGCTGAATTTTATTTAAGTCAAGATGGCGTTATTGATGTACACTATATAAAACGAACTCACAGACAAAAAGATTTTAATGCAGTTAAAGAGGGTGAGTTGCCTGTGCGTCTTACAAGAAATGTAGGTAAAGTAACATATGTTTTGTATTGGGTTTTGAAAGATGAAGAAACACATGCAAGAGTATCAAAACTTGGGGTAGAGAAATTTTACAAACGCTGGAATAGATGCTTAACAACAATGCCTAAGATAATTTTAGGGGAAAATATTGTTTAAGATACAAATTCCAGTTTGTCAAACTGGAAAATTGGAATTTGTGAGGGTGTAATATGTTTAATGATGGAAGAAGTAAAAAAGTTATTTTTATCGCACATTGCCTTTTAAATCAAAACTCTATTTCTGATGGAACAACGGTTTATCCGGCAGCATTTAGAGATGTTATAGATTTTTTCTTAAATGCTAATATTGGTATTATCCAAATGCCCTGTCCAGAGTTTTGCTGCTTAGGACTTGATAGGGGAAATATTCATGGCGTTGATAGTCCTGTAGTGGTAGAGAATACACGAATACGTTCGGCAATGAAAAGTGACAACTCGAATGCAAAACTAACAAGGCTCGCTGATTATGTAGTACAACAAATCATAGAATATAAAAAATATGGATTTGAAATTATCGGCATTATTGGAGCAAATCGTTCTCCAAATTGTGGTGTAGAAACAACGTCTGACAACAATGCAGAAGTCAATGGAATGGGACTATTTGTAGAAAGAATTTCTTACCAGCTTTTACAAGAAAAAATTTTTATTCCGATGATAGGTATAAAAGGAACTGACAATATACAAGAAAAACTTCAACGGTTTATGGCTACAGAATGGTAGAAAATGAATAGAGTGATATTGCACAACTCCCAGTTTGTCAACTTGAATAGAGAGGGCGATTACAGACAACCGCCCTCAATTCCCAATTTACTCATAATTATATTAAGCTGCCTTAAAATCCGTTTTTTTCTATTCAGAACCGTTTTCCGGCTACACCCCAATATCTGAGCCGCCTCTTTAACTTTAACCTCTTCAAAAAATAGTAAATAAATCAAATAGGCATCCGGCTCTGACAGCTTATTTAAAGCACTTTTTATATTTTCAGCACAAATATTTTTTATAGCAATTTCTTCAGCGCAAATATTTGTATCCATATTCTTTTTAAGAAAATCTCCTTTTTCCGTCAGCTCGTCCAGACTGCATACTCCAAATTTACGGCTGCATTCCTTCTGGTATCTTTCCCGGCGCTTTGACTGATACCATTCCAAATATACCTCCCTTGTTACTTCCACGACCGTTCCATCACCCATACGCAGAACATAATGCTTTCTTTCCTTTGGTTTTCTTCCTCGCATTATAGCTCCCCCTTTGTTTTCCTGCACTGACTGATTCCAGCTCTTTTTAAATCCGGATGTGTCCTGCGCAATCTTTGGATAGCCCTCGACAGTATCCTGGAGACTGCCGGAACAGTAATCCCTAACTCACCAGATATCTGATTCTGTGTTTTCTGATGTAAAAAATATTGACAGACAACCATGCGCTGTGATTCTGTCAAAGATGACAGCAGTTCTTCCACCATTTCTTTCCTAATCAACCGTTCTAAAACACAATCCTCTGTTTCTAAAATTCTCCATTCATCCGATTCCGCACTATATGAGACAACTTTGTTATGTTCTTTTGCCTGCTGATTACGCTCTAAGCGATCTTCCCCCTCTAACATTAACCGAAGATACCAGGATTCCTTTGCAAATACTCTTTCCTCAATGCTGCATCCCTCATACATATACTCCTTACACGTATGGAGTGGAAAAACCGTTGCAGAACCGCTTACTTCATAAAGCACATATCCGTTGTGGTATACGGAAATCTCTGTGTCTCTGTTTAACTTTTTCCGAATAACGGCTATATCGTATTTTCTTAAATCTTTAGCAGTTGGAGTTTTTCTCCCCTGACATGGGGCTTTTACGATTTGTTTTAATTCTTGTAATGAGAGCATAAGTACCACCCTTCCACGGGTGAACACAAAGACCACATTACACAAAAAAGCAGTTAAAAACAGCTTCCGGCACACCCGTTTTTTTTAACGAGCGCATCCTGAAACAATTTTGCTTCCTGCTTTCTCTTACTTTTATTCTTCAAGTTTAACAAAACATTTCTTTTTATTCCTCAACTGATATGGAGAACTTTTCGATAAGTGACACCACATATGTAGAAAGCGCATATCCCCTCTTTTCCCTTATTGGCACAATTCATCCACTAAAGCTTTCATAGTCTGCAGCACCACCTTTTGTTCTTTTTCATTCAATCGCCCAACTCTCTGGAACATTTCAGATAGAGCATAATCCTGTACTTGTATCCCTCCATATTCACCCAAAAGCGTATTAGCATCCACTTCAAGACTCCGTACCAGTTTCCGAAAAATCTCCACTGACATTGCCGTCTGTCCTCCCTCAATCCGACTTATAGTGTTAGGGCTTATTCCAGCTTTTTCCGCCAGGGCTTCCTGAGACAAACAGACTTCCTGCCGCCGGATGCGAATACTGTTTCCTAAGTCAATCAGATTTTGCGATACAGCTCGATTCCCCAACACTAAACACCCCCACATTACTATTTTTTGACTTTGCGACACAGTGTCGTAAAGTTTCCCTGTCGAAAAGGGCAGAAAAAAACAGCCAAACACGGAATCTTAGCTGTTTTCTTGAAACCATATTCAATTTTCCCTTACACTATCTATTGTCTCAATCAATCCTATCAAATCTATCTGCTATTATCTAATTTCTTTTCTGGCTATCCAGTATACACCATGTCCCATCATTGCTACAGTATAAACTACAGCCATAATCAGCCGCCAAATCAGCACTATACCGCCAATAATTCCGCCTACCAGAAAATTTAAAACAAACATCCCTACGGTTCCACCAATATCAAATCCCCTGGGAATTAGCCAGAAGTACATTCTGTGTACACCGAAAGGAATACCTGTCAGCATCCATAATTTCACGTAATCGCAGTCACCATTATCCACACATAGCGGATGGAATAATGTTGTTAGAACCAATGTCGCAACTACCGGAAAAACCACCTTTTTCACTATATTCTTTATATTCATTTTATCTACCTCCATACATGTCATGGTTGACCTCCGCCCGGTAATAACTGTCTAAAGTAAGTGAAGCATTATAAAGCGTAGTGAGCAAATAGGCTTTAATATTGCCAACCTTTCTGGTATTTTTCTGTAGGCACCCCAATACATACTCAATATGCGAATGCGTCAGATTCATAAAGCGGTTTTTCACGACAGGTACAGGCTTGTCCGCCCCTGCAATCCGTATACTGCCTAAATCGGGCATAATCATGACTTCTACTATCAGTTCCACAAGTTCATCCACTTCATCAACTCTAAAATATTGATCAATCTGAAAACATTCGTAAGAAATATTCTCCCGAATGATTTCCCGGTATGCATCCATCTTCTCCATCACATCCTGTGAATTTATAGGTAACTGCCCTGATAGATTGGATATGATAGATGTATCGTTACAATCAGTATCACTAAAATTAGTCTTGTTAATATCAGTCTTATTACAGTTTGATTTTCGTACTTCTTGAAGTTCGATATTCGCACTTCTTGAAGTTTGATTCCCGTACTTCTGGAAGTTTGATTTTCGCACTTCTTGAAGTTCAGTTTTCATACTTCCTGAAGTTTGATTTTCATACTTCTGGAAGTTCGATTCAGGAACTTCTTGAAATTCCGTTTCCATACTTCTGGAAGTTTGATTTTCATACTTCTGCGTATTTTCGCCATTTTCCACGGATTCTGCTTCCTGACTTTCCACGGATATTTCCTTAACCATGAAATTTTTCACGTAAATAACATTGGGTTTTCCCAAGCCTAAACGCTTTTTCTCAATCAACCCAATTCCTTTTTCCGTATCAAGTTCCGCTATATTTTTAATTGCTTTCTGCCTTCCACATCCCAAAAGCTCCATAATCTGTTCCACAGTGAAGATAATGTAAACCCTATCCTTTTCATCAAACCAGCGGTTCCTTATGCTAAGGCTCATACGATCCAGCATCAGACCGTATAAAACCTTCGCCTCACAGGAAAGGGTTTTGAAGCACTCTGCAGTGAATAATACCTTCGGTACACGATAGAAACTGTACTGTTCGGCTTCCATTCCCCGAAAATACTCAAAACTAATTTCCTGCATCTACTGGCTCCTCCTTCATCCCATTTTCTTTCCACTCTTCCAGAAGTTTGAAAATGACATCCTCAACTTGTGTTTTTGTATAAGCAGATGGGAAGTAATTACGGATTTTCTTTGCGGATATTGTTACCCCAACATTTCCGTTTTCCTTTTTAACCAAAACCGCATATACCTTTCCTTCTGTCAATTCACCTGCTTCACTGAAAGCCTTTAATTGTTCCGCTTGTGCTTTAGACGGGAATACGCCGCTATTTGCAATCGCTTCCACCACCCATCCCTGTTCTTCCTGCCTCAGATAAGACAATTTTTCACCCACTACCATTGGGATTTTAGCAGCATCTACATAATCCAGTAATTCCTGTACCAATTCTGCAAGGCGTATATACCGCTGTACTGTCCTTCCGCTGTCTCCGGCAGCTTCTCCCACCAAATCTGCAGTATTTTTCTCACCCTTACTTCCTTGATGCTTCATAGCTTCATATTTCATCTTATATGCTCTTGCTTTTTCACTAGGCAGAATATCCTCCCTCTGGATATTCGTATCCACCATGATCACCGTGGCAGCATCATCGTCCAAATCCCGGACAATTACCGGCATTTCCTCTAACTCTGCCAGTTCACACGCCCTCCATCGACGGTGTCCGGCTACAACCTCATATCCATTTTCAGGATGTGGACGTACAATCCCTGGCATTAAAATGCCATTTTTTTTGACACTCTCCACGGTTTCCTGCATCTTTTCATCATCGACCACCCGGAAAGGATGGTTTTTGAATGGGTGGAACAGACGGATCGGAACGGACGTTATCACTTCACAAGCTGTCTGCTCATTGGTTCCAAATAAATCATCATAAGATGTCAGCTTTACCTTTTGGGCACTCTTACTCTTCATCAGCCATTACCTCCTCAGTTAAGAAACGGTAGCCCTCTGCCACAATTCCTTTCGGAGCATGAAGAAATATACTCTTTCCTTCAGCGGTAGTCTCAGCCGCTTTCACTGACAGCGGTATACAGTTTTTAAAAATATGGATGTTATTTCCATATACCTCACGAATCTGTACAGAAATATCTTTTGCAAAGTTAGTCCTGCGATCTACTTTTGTGAGTAGGATTCCCATAATGGAAAGGGACGGATTCAGTTTCCTATGTACACGACCTATGGTTTTGATTAACTGCTGTAATCCTTTAACCGGCAGATATGCTGCCTCAACGGGAATCAACACAAAATCGGCCGCAACCAAGGCATTAATTGTAATCATCCCCAAAGAGGGCATACAATCAATCAAGATATAATCATACTCTCCTTTTATTTCACTTAGGTACTGGCGCAGTATAAATTCACGGCTCATTACATTTACAAGTGCCGTTTCCAATCCTGAAAGTTCAAGATTTGCAGGAATGAAGTCAATGCCTTCATTATGGTGGAGGATTCCTTCCTCCGGTTCTAAATTCTCGTCATTAATGATCTTTTCTAAAACGTTTACCAGTGTCACATCCAACTCGTCCGGTTCGAAGATTCCCAAGCTGACTGTCATACTTCCCTGTGCATCAGCCTCCACCAACAATACTTTTTTGCCTTCTCTGGCAAGTCCAATTCCCAAACTTACACATGTGGTGGTTTTTCCTACTCCACCCTTTTGATTTGCGATTGCGATTACTCTACACATACCTTTTATCCTCCTGAATTATCTCTGCTCTTTTTCTATTTCTGCATATACACGAAAATGCTTATTTGTACCATTATTAGCGTAAGGCTCGGATATTCCCAACACTTTAATTCCTTTATCCTGTTCTAGTATTTTACAGAACCATTTAATATCTCTTGTTGTTCCTTGTAGCCTTATTTTTAACATAACATGTCCTCCAAACTCTAATAGAAACAATACTCCGGATACCGAATTTTAATTGCTTCCCAAAAATATCTGGCATATCCACAGCAGAATAAATCCTCTACTGTATACCGCTTACACTCCGATAATTGTTCATCAGCCTTATCGTAATCATAAACGCTAGGTGTTCCATTATTGTATAGATTGTATGCTATTCTTACTACCCTAGCGCTGCCGCTGGTTATCCATCCATTATGTAAGCACTCCGTTTTAACATTCCCTGTCTTGAAATCATATATTGCTTTGATATTCCTTCTTGTACTGTCATCAATTCCCAGACAATACACTAATGCTTTGTGGTACACATCTTGATATCTGCATTTTGGCAAATACATCTTATAGAAATTTTCGTGTTCCTGATTCTTAAAAATAATTGTGCGAGTAACCTTATTATTCTCTGCTCCTAACGCTGTATTTAGTAACATGGCTTGTCCTCCTGTTTATTAAACTTTTAAGTTACAGAGGTGTATGATTGACATCCCCTCCATGAATGTCTAAACTATATAGTACAAATTGACTTTCGCTACTGGCTTCGTTTCCTACTCTCCGGGCAAAGGAATAGGACTGCATCAGCTAGTACATATCACAAGATATCTGCGATTAAGCATAAAGCCAATTCAGTCCTATATAGAGTGTTTTTCGTATAGAAGAACCATTACAATAAATAAACCACCTCGTGTTACATTATTGCAAATAGTTGTTCTAAGATAGATTTTTAATAAAACAGGCCTGTCCTATCGCTAAATCTTCATGCCATCTGACATTTTTTCGTAGGACTAAATCAGCGAAATCCCTTGTATTTATTGGGTTCCTGCTAACTTGACAATATCATAACACGCTCCCCCCACTCCATTAAAAGGGCAGAGGAGCCTGTGACAAAAGGTGTTGCAAAAGAGGTACCCGTCCTGGACGTATAGCCGCCGTTTGGGGATGCAGTTGTGATATCCACGCCGGGAGCCGCTATATCCGGCTTTACCAGATTGGTAACTCTGGTAAAGCCGCGCCCGGAAAAATCCGCGTAGGCCTGGTATCTGGAGTTATAGGCGCCCACAGAGATCACACGCCCGGCTGTGGAAGGAATCGTGAGCGTGATCTCCGGCACCGGAAATAAAAATCGCGTTCCCTCGTTCAGAGCCGCTCCCCCCGGCATCCAAAGATTATATCTTCCGTCCACAATCCTCCCGGGTATGAGATTGATTTTCCACACACCACTGTCCACATATGTATTCTGGGGGATAAAATCAATAAAAATCTCCTGAGAAAGACTGAATGGACTTGGTTTTCCATAATATATCAAAATCTGTGTGGTTCCCAATTGGAACCGCTGTGGTCCCAGTATTTCCTGAAACGGACCTGCCACCTGTCCGTTGGGATGCTGCAGGGAAATATCCATCCGGTCCACGTACTGTTTCCAAATCTGTATATTCATCCCTGCCTCATAACCACCCACCTGAAACTGCACGCTCTGACTCTCGCTCTGCTCCAAAACACCTGAAGTATGTATCGCTTTATTGCCCTCATTTCCCGTCCCCACACAGATCACTGTCCGCCCCAGGATGGAGGCGCTGTCCAGATATAATTCTATGAGCGACTCACCGCTGTGTGAGCCATAATTATTTCCAAAGCTCAGGTTCAGGGCAAGAGGCATTCCCATGGCAATGGACTGACGGATGCAGTAGTCAATCCCCTGCATCAGTTCTGTGGTCCTGGGGAATCCCTCTGCCTGAGGTGTTCCCAGCTTCACAACTATAATCTGGCTCTGGGAAGCCACCCCTCTGTGAAGCCCCCCTGAAGCCCTTCCGTTCCCGGCCGCAATCCCCAGAACCCCTGTTCCGTGTCCGCTCAGATCACGGCTGGGGACCACTGCATACCGTTCCGCAGGCACGGGCATCTGAAGCGCCTCATCAATCTGCTCTTTTGTATACTCTGTTCCCATGACATAGCCCTGAGGCGGATCACCCGGCACAGTCTGATCCCACAATCTGAGGATACGGCTGCTCCCGTCTTCATTGCGGAAATCAGGATGGGCGTAGTCCACTCCCGAATCCACACAGCCCACAAGCACACCTGAGCCGAAAAGCGGCTGTCCAAGAGGCGAAAAACCGCTCTGTACCGGATTGATACAGGAGGCGGCCCGTCCCTGCTCCACTGTAAAAAACAGCCTTTTGGGCTTCTCGACGAACTCTATCTGAGGATACTCCGTAAGGCTTTGGATACGGCTTTCCGGTACAGAGAGGATGGCAAAACCACCCAGCAGCTCCACTGCCCGGATCTCCGGATCCAGTGCCCCCTGCAGGCTCCCGGAATATTTAACAATTAAATCCCATCTTCTCTCCTCCGGCTCAAAGCCCACATCTAAAACCAATGATTTTTCCCGTTCCTGCGGCGTAGCATCCAGTGCCAGGTTTAACAGATTTTCCAGCTTCTGATCCTGCATAACGACTCCCTGTTTTTTGCTGTATCTCTTCATTATATGCAAAAAAAGCAGTCAAAATCTGCTCTTTTAAACAGATATTGACTGCTTTTAAGTATCCTTCCAAACAGATATCCGCTGCCTGGATCAATTTAACCCTGCAGTGATTTTGATTTGGTCATAATATGATACGGGCCTGCCACGAAGAACACACCGCCTATCATGTTTCCAATCGTGACAAACAGCAGGTTGTAGAAGTATCCTCCTATGCTGACTGCCGCGTCACCTGCATTTAAAAGTCCCACTGCCAGAATACTCATATTGGCAATACTGTGCTCAAATCCACAGATCATGAACACAAAAATACACCAGAATACCATGATGAGCTTTCCTGACTCGGACTTCATCTTTAATGCGCACCATACAGCCAGACATACCAGGACATTACAGAAAATCCCTCTTACCAGAAGCTGTACAGGTGTCAGAGACATCTTTGTGGCGGCTATCTGTGCGAAATAAGCTCCTATATCGCCTTTCGGAACTCCGGTAAGCTGGAATCCGATAACTCCCAGCAGAGAGCCAAGAATATTTCCGATATAACATAAAACCCATGCTTTGACTGTCTTGCCCCAAGGCACACATCCACTGAAGGATGCACTTGCAAGAACCATATTGTTGCCTGTGAACAGCTCGGCACCCGCCATAATGACAAGGCTCAGGGCTGCCGCAAAGGCAAAAGCCTGCACTGCTTTCAGCATTGGGGACCCCGCTGCGTTCAGAGGTGTTCCCAGCGTAAATGTTACAAAACTTCCAAAAGCAATGAAAAGCCCTGCCGTGATGGAGGATACCATAAATCCAAAGGTATTGTTCTCCATGAAGTTTATCTTGCCTTTTGCCGCATTACAGACTGCACTGAATTCATCAAAATACATACTTTTTCCCCCGCTTCTATAGCTAAATTATGTATACAAAATTCAGGTACGGCAAAGCCGTACCTGAACTTCTCTATATTCAGTTTTCAAAATGGATTTTTTAGAACAGACCGGAAATCTTTCCTGTCTCGTCAACATCGATCCTCTCTGCAGCTGGAACTTTAGGCAGACCTGGCATGGTCATGATTTCTCCGGTAAGAGCAACAATGAAACCTGCACCTGCGGAAATCTTCAGGTTACGAACGGTCACTTCAAAGTCTTTCGGTGCACCCAGTTTTGTCTGATCATCGGTCAGACTGTACTGTGTCTTAGCCACACAGATTGGGCAGTTTCCATATCCAAGAGCTTCCAGCTGAGCAGCCTGTTTCTGAGCGTTTGCTGTAAGAACAGCCTTCTTGCCGCCGTAGATCTTCTGAACGATCTGGTTTAACTTGTCCTCAATGCTTCCTTCCAGTTCATAGGAGAATGTAAAGTCATTGGGTTCTTCCACAAGACGTATAACTTCCTTAGCCAGTGCAGCACCGCCTTCGCCGCCTTTTGCCCAAACCTCGGAAAGTGCAACGTTTACGCCCAGTTCTTTACATTTAGCTTCTACCAGGTCAAGCTCTGCCTTGGTATCTGTCGGGAATGCGTTGATAGCAACAACACACGGAAGCTTGTATACATTTGTGATATTGCTTACATGTTTCAGTAAGTTCGGGAGACCTTTCTCCAGAGCTTCCAGGTTCTCGTTATTTAAATCTGCTTTCGGTACGCCGCCGTTGTATTTCAGGGCACGTACAGTAGCTACGATAACAACTGCGCTCGGTGTCAGGCCTGCCATACGACACTTGATATCCAGGAATTTCTCTGCACCTAAGTCAGCACCGAATCCTGCTTCTGTGATAGCGTAATCGCCTAATTTCAGCGCCATCTTAGTAGCGATCACAGAGTTACATCCATGAGCGATATTAGCGAATGGTCCACCGTGTACGATTGCAGGTACATGCTCCAGAGTCTGAACCAGGTTTGGTTTCAGTGCATCTTTCAGCAGTGCACACATAGCGCCTTCTGCATGTAAGTCATGTGCTGTGATCGGTTTCTGCTCGGAAACCTTGCCATATGTATAACCAACGATGATTCTTCCCAGTCTCTCCTTCAGGTCTGTAATGTCTTTTGCCAGACACAGAACAGCCATGATTTCAGAAGCAACTGTGATATCGTATCCGTCTTCTCTCGGACAGCCGTTTGTCTTTCCGCCCAGACCATCAACTACGAAACGAAGCTGGCGGTCATTCATGTCCACACATCTTCTCCAGGTAATTTTTCTTGGGTCAATATTCAGGTCGTTGCCCTGATAAATATGATTATCCAGCATTGCTGCCAGCAGGTTATTTGCTGCGCCGATCGCGTGGAAGTCACCTGTAAAATGCAGGTTGATGTCTTCCATGGGAACTACCTGTGCATAACCGCCGCCTGCTGCGCCGCCCTTTACACCGAATACCGGTCCCAGGGATGGCTCACGGAGCGCTACCATTACATTTTTTCCTAATTTCTGAAGGCCATCAGCCAGACCTACGGTTGTGGTGGTCTTTCCTTCTCCGGCAGGAGTCGGGTTGATTGCTGTAACCAGAACCAGTTTTCCGTTTGGCTTATCAGATTCTTTTAACAGATTGTAGTCAATTTTAGCTTTGTACTTACCGTACTGCTCCAGATATTTGTCATCAATACCTGCTTTTTCTGCAATCTTTGTAATTGGCTCCATTGTGCACTCCTGTGCGATTTCGATGTCTGATTTGAATCCCATGTTAATACCCTCCTTTTCATGGCAATAGTTTTGTTTCTGCATGTATACTGCCACTGTCTATGTATGAACCCTTTGAAAAAAAAGGGCAACATTTGTCAATTACACAATTACAAACGTTGCCCAGACGGTCGGCTCTCACTTACATTTTGACTTCACTGTGGTGCTCCACATTGTAATCCGTCAGAAATCAAAACTATTATTTTGTTATGTCTATAATTTATCACAAATTCCGATTACTGTCAATGCTGTATCATATTAAAAATCCACAACAATATTTCGACAATTTTACTCTATTTTCCGGCGATAAATGATAATACTTCTTCTTTTTTGGGCATAACACGGAGTGCGCCCTTCTTTGTAGTAATAAGAGAGGAGGCACCGTTGGAGAATTCCAGCATTTCATAGAGCTGTTCCTCTGAAAGGCCTTCAATTCCGTGCTCCAGCACATAATTCAGCGCACATGCGCCAAAGGTATCACCTGCTCCTGTAGTCTCGATGGTATTTTCCTGTAAGAACGGCGCATGGAACACTTCTCTGCCCTCGTGGAAGGCAATGCTTCCCTCTTTTCCCATGGTCACGTTCATGAGCTTCAGATCAGGATACTGGGATAGCAGTATATGGGCGCCTTCCTTCACATCTTTTGTGCCGGTCATGAATTCCAGCTCTTCCTCAGAGATTTTCAGCAGATCACATTTTGACAGACCATATGTGATCTGTTCTTTTGCCAGTTCCATGCTGCTCCACAGAGGCGGGCGCAGATTCGGGTCAAAGGAGATCAGAAGCCCTGCTTCTCTTGCAATATCAATAGCTTTGGCAGTTGCTCTGCGCACACCCTCGTGGGTCATAGACAGGGTGCCAAAATGGAATGCCTTTGCTGATCTTATGTATTCTTCGTCGATCTGGTCTACACTCAGCATCATATCCGCACCAGGATTTCTGTAAAACGCGAAGTCCCTGTCCCCATCCTCAAAGGTATGGACAAAGGCCAGCGTTGTATGGACTTCCTGGTCTTCATACAGATGGCTGGTGTCAATCCCCAGACTGTTCAGTGTGTTTCTCAGGGATGTACCAAACTGGTCCTTACCCACAACACCCAGAAAAGACGTCTTTTTCCCAAGGTTGTTCAGCATGGCCAGCACATTACAAGGGGCGCCGCCCGGATTTGCCTCAAAGATAGGGTTTCCCTGTCCGCTCACTCCGTTCTCTGTAAAATCGATCAAAAGCTCGCCCAGGGCGATAACATCAAAATTCTTGTTCATTTATATTCTCCTTGTCCGTTTTATTCTACTGTGAATTATATTCGTTTTGCCTGCTTTACGCAAGTACCGCGGCATAATTATTCATAAAAAATACATTAGATATAGAATTATTCGTGATCTTATGGCCGGTATTCTTAATGAATCGAAAGGTTTTCTTTAGAATTTCTTATAAATTGAGCCTGCAATTTCTTTTAAATTATATGGTGTAATGAGAACGTAAGAATAATGTCGAAATTGAGGTGATTTCCATGAATATATTAAACCAAATATCCGAGTATGCCTCCATCTGCCCGGAAAGAACAGCCATCTGCTGTGACGGCCTGTCTGTTACTTACGGGGAGCTGGAGTTATATTCCGGGCGTCTGGCCCGTTATCTTGGGCAGCAGTGCGGGCAGGACCACTCCCCCATAGCTGTATACGGTCATAAGCACCCCCTGATGCTTGTATCTTTTCTGGCATGTGTCAAATCAGGCAGGGCATACTGCCCCATTGACACCTCTGTGCCGGATTCCCGGGTGGAAATGATCTTAGACGCCCTTGACTCACCAATCCTTTTGACCCTCTCTCCTCTGCACGGAGACTGTAAAAATAAACGTCCCCTTTCCCTCCAGGAAATTGACAGGATCATACATACCGATTTTCCCTCTATGGACATCCGCATGGAAGAAACCAGGCCAGAGCCTATTTTAGGGGAGGATATTTTTTACATCATATTTACTTCGGGAAGCACCGGCACCCCAAAAGGAGTCACGATCACGGAACAAAATCTGAGCAATTTCCTGGATTGGTCCATTACTCTGGGGACACCCACCAACGCCAAAAAGGGGAAGGTATTTCTGAATCAGGCTCCTTTTTCTTTTGATCTGTCCGTCCTGGATCTGTATACATGTCTGGCTGTGGGCGGAACGCTTTGGTGCCTGACAAATGATGTGCAGAAGGATTACCGGAAACTGCTGGATTCCCTGAAAAGATCCGGGGCCTCCATTATGGTTTCCACACCGTCCTTTGCAGACATGTGCCTGTCAGACCCCGGATTTACACAGACGTCCCTGCCGGAACTGGGCCTGTTCCTGTTCTGCGGAGAAACCCTGACAAACCGGACAGCCGTTAAGCTTATGGAGCGTTTTCCCTCTGCCAGGATCATGAACACCTATGGTCCCACCGAATCCACAGTGGCTGTCACCCAGGTAGAGATAACGCCTGAACTGGCTGCCTGTACTTCCCCTCTGCCTGTAGGCAGGCCAAAGCCTGGCACTGCGTTGCAGATCTGCAGTCCTTCGGGCAGCATACTCCCCGAAGGCGAAAAGGGTGAGATCATTATCCTGGGGGACACGGTAAGTCCCGGTTACTATCAGAACCCTTCACAGACACAAAAGCATTTTTTCACATATACAGAGGAGAAAACTGCGGTACAGGGCTACCGCACAGGTGATAAAGGGTATATGAAAGACGGGATGCTCTATTACTGCGGACGCATAGATCTGCAGATTAAGCTGCACGGATACAGAATTGAGCTGGAGGATATTGAAAATAATCTTATCCGCCTTCCACAGATAGAAAAAGCAGCGGTACTCCCCAATATGAGAGACGGGCGTATCAAAAGCATCAGTGCCTATCTGGTCTGCCCCGGCATGACGGCGCCGGAACGCACTTACGCGGAATCCCTAAAAGAGAAACTGCGCGCATTCCTTCCGGAATACATGATACCTAAAAAACTCATATTCATGGACAGACTTCCCATGACCGGAAATGGCAAGGTTGACAGAAAAGCCCTGGGGAGCACAGTTCTTTGAGTTTTTATGAAGGGCTTTCCTTTTTTATCTGTCTCTTTCTCTTCCTGATCCCCGCCGTCATTCTGGGCATCATGGAAAAAAGAATGGGACATTATACCCTGGCAGTCTCCCTGGTCTTCATTGTCCTGGTCTTCGGCCACAGCCCCCGGCAGTTCCTCTATCTCCTCTTATTTTACGGATGGTCCTACCTGGTTGTGCGGGGCTACGCTGCTGTCCGGGACAAATACGGAAGAAACGAAAAACAGTATTACCTGTTCCTGGCTGCCATGCTGCTGCCTCTTATATTATGTAAACTATCGCCCTTATTTCACATGAACATTTTTGGATTTACCGGCATTTCCTATATGAGTTTCCGCAGCATTCAGATGGTCATAGAGATTTACGACGGGATCATTGAAGAGGTTCCCCTTCTGGAATTTTCGGGATTTCTTCTTTTCTTTCCCTCCATCAGCTCCGGGCCTATTGACAGAAGCCGCCGCTTTCATGATGACTGGGAGCGCATCATACCAAGAGCCGATTACCTGGAAATGCTGGCAGAAGGAATTTTCAAACTTCTTCTGGGCCTGGTCTACAAGCTGGCGTTGGGCACCCAGCTCTACACACTGCTCACCATATGTGAACAGTCCATGGGCCAGCGCGGTGCCCCCTGGTACTTTGCCGCCGGATATGCCTGGCTGTACGGCTTCTATTTGTTCTTTGATTTTGCAGGATATTCCCTTATGGCTGTGGGAACCGCTTATATCCTGGGTGTAAGACTTCCCGACAACTTCCGTGCTCCATTCAGAAGTCTGGACATAAAAGAGTTCTGGGACCGCTGGCACATAACCCTGTCCCACTGGTTCCGTGATTTCCTCTTCACCCGTTTCATTATGAAATGTACAAAGAAGAAATGGTTTTCCAGCCGCCTGAACAGGGCCTGCGCCGGATTCATTGTGAATATGGGTGTTATGGGTCTATGGCACGGTGTCACCCCTTCCTACATACTCTACGGACTCTATCACGGCATCCTGCTTTCAGTCACAGAGGTATACCAGAAAAAATCAGCCTTCTACAAAAAACACAAAAACCAGAAACTATACAAGGCGGCCTCCTGGCTGCTTACCATAAACCTGGTGATATTCGGCTTCTTTATCTTCTCCGGAAAATTCCTGGAGCTGTTAGCTGCCTGATCTCACATATTATTCTATTGCCTCATTATTATATTAGGAGAAAACAAAATGGAAGAAAAAATTTTAGATTTATTAGCAGATATCTGTGAAGATGACATTGTGAAAGAGGATATAAAGACCGAACTTTTCCAGTCCGGACTTCTGGACTCCCTGGGATTTGCCGAGTTCCTGGCCGGCCTTGAGGAAGAGTGCGGGATTGTCATTGCGCCCTCAGAAGTCACCAGAGAAGAAATGGACACACCTGAAAAAATCCTGACCCTTGTAAGGTCTAAAGTCTGATCCAAGATCCCCTCCAGGAAAGGAAGGCACAGGAAACATGAAAAGACTGACTGCATTTTTCACGGCTTTTGTATTGTTCCTTGTCACTGCCGCAGGTATTCATCTGTCTGTACGTGACAAGAAAATCCCGGACTCCCACGCGTTTTCCACCTGGGCCAACGAGACAAAAACACGTTCCCGTGAAACCATAAAACAAAACCTGAATTCGGACAGCCTTCTGGTATTTGGCTCCTCTGAATTCATGCACGGCCAGGACACGCCTTATCATCCATCCGCTATGTTCGCGGACAGCGATTTTGAGCCTATGCTCATTGGTGCCGGCTATTACCAGTCCCTGAGCCATGCCATCGCTCTTAGCGCTGTAGGAGAGGGCCAGAAAAAAGCCGTTCTTTTCCTCTCACCCCAGTGGTTCAGGAAACCCGGTGTCCTGCCACAGGCCTTTGCATCCCGTTTCTCAGAAAATGACTATATGGGCATGCTGCAGAACGAAAACCTTTCAAAAGAGACAAAGCAATACATCATAGACCGCACACACGCTCTCCTGAAAGACGACCCCAAAACCCGGAATCGTTTAAGCAGATATGAGCGCGTATGGGATACCAAAACCGCCACCACAGAGGATACCCTCCTTGCCAACGCATGGCAGGGCTTTCTGAACGAAAAAGAAAGAATAACCGTACCTCTTCTCTTTGACCTCACAGCAAAAAAGACAAACCGTACTGCCGGCAATATATCCATAAACTGGACCAAGTGGTTAGCCAAAGCTGAAAAAGACGGTTCCCGTTATCAGGAAAACCAATTCTATATAGATGAGAAAAACTATAAAAAACTCAAGCCACGCCTTTCCAAAAAGAAAGACAGCAATAAAAAAGCCATCCACGGCTACGGTTCCTCACCAGAGTATGATGATCTCCGCTGTTTCCTGGACGTATGCCGGGATATGGACATCAAGCCTCTACTGGTCATCCTGCCTGTGAACGGCTACTACTACGACTACACCGGATTCCCTCAAACTGCCAGAGAAACCTACTACTCCAACATCCGAAACCTGGCTGACGCCTATAATGCCCAGCTTGCCGATTTCTCTGCCGACGAATATACAAAATACTTCTTTGAAGACCAAGTCCACATTGGACGGAAAGGATGGGTGCTGATCAATGAAAGTCTTTACAACTTTTATAAAGAACCTTAAAAATAACGCCAAAGCGCGCTTCCTTCTCCAGGTGCTCACTTTTTACGCGCTCCTTATGCTCCTCTATCTCTATTTTATGACTGCCAACCTCTCCTCAGCACCGCCCTTTCTCTACTCACAATTTTAAGAAGCCGCCATGCGGCTTCTTGTCCGTACAGCACGTTACTCCCTCTTGATCATCCGATACCCGATACCGATATGGGTCTGGATATACTTAGGCTCTGAAGGCTCTTCCTCGATCTTCTTCCTGAGTGTGGCCATAAACACACGCAGGGAAGGCACATCACTCTGCATCACATTTCCCCAAACCTCATTTAATATGAAATTATGGGTCAGAACCCTCCCCACGTTTTTCGCCAGAAGGCACAGCAGTTTATACTCAATAGGCGTCAGATGGATCTCCTGATCCCTGATAAATACACACCCGGAGGCATAGTCAATTTTCAGATCACCATTTACGAAGACCGCGTTATCCTCCACACCTCCGCTGCTCTGATACATGGCCCTGCGAAGGCTGGCACGCAGCCTTGCCAGCAGTTCCTCCACACTGAAAGGCTTTGTCAGATAATCATCTGCGCCTGCATCCAGCGCATTCACCTTATCCGCATCCTCGCTTCTGGCACTTACCACTATAATAGGTACATTTGACCAGGATCTTATCTTTTTTATCAGCTCCACACCGTCCATATCCGGCAGCCCCAAATCCAATATGATCACATCCGGTCTCTGGGAAACAGCTTCCATCAAAGCCTGCGCCCCATTCTTAGCCATATGGTATCGGTATTCCTGTATATCCAGTGTGGTCCCCATCAGATTTCTGACGGCTTTGTCATCCTCCACGATAAGTATCAATGGTTTATTCATGTATCACTACCTCCTCTGCCGGCAATGAGAAATAGAAAATACTTCCCCGGGGAACATTATCCCTTACCCCGATCTCACCGCCGTGTGCATTTATAATAGACTTACAGAGGGCAAGGCCAAGGCCAAGGCCGCGCCTGCCGTCCCCTTTCTGGTTCTCCGCTGTATAGAACATCTGAAACAGCTTCTCTTTATCCTCATCCGCCACACCGTTTCCGTTGTCGGAGATTTCCGTCCATACAAATCCTTCCTTCTGAAATACATGGACTTTGATCTCTGAACCGGACGGTGTATATTTGATTGCATTATCTATGATATTGATATATACCTGTACGATCAGCCTGGTATCCATCTTTGCCATGAGAAATTCATCCTCCTGCTTCACCGTGATCCTGTGTTCTCCGCTCTTCCTGTCCAGATGGTGCAGCGCTTCGTTCAGCACATCATCCAAAAGCTCTGTCTGCCGTTTCAGGTTCATGGCACCGTTCTCTATCCTTGTGACAGAGAGCAGATTCTCTACCAGGTTGATCAGCCAGATCGCATCATCATAAATATCCCCGTAAATTTTGTGTCTCTGGGCCTCCTCCATCTGTGCTCCGCCATTTAACAGCACACTGGCATTTCCTGAAATGCCGGTCAGCGGAGTGCGCAGATCATGGGATATGGCGCGCAGAAGGTTGGCTCTCAGCCGCTCCTGTCTGGCATTCATCTCCACCTCTTTTTTCTCCTCGTCCAGTTTCTGCTTTTCAAGTGCCAGGGCACATTCATTCAGCATGGCCAGAAGCAGACTTCTCTCAAAGGCGGTAAGTTCATCGGCTCCCATGACAATGCCGGCCACTGCCAGCGCCTCTTTTCTGCCTCTGACAGCCAGATACAGACATTTTGCCCCGGGCAGCGTATCGGTTGTGGCACCGGCGTGTTTATTATTCTGATATACCCAGGATACCACTTCCTGTTCCTTCTCATTGATATACTGCTCTGCATCTTTCTCCCGGCTTTTCATCCTGGGAACCAGGTTCCCCTTTTCATCGGGTATATAGAAGATAACGGTGCGGCCCAACATTTTTTCCATCTGTACCATTATCTCTGAAATGATCTGAGAAACATCCCTGGCTTTCTGGAGTTTCTGGCTGGTCTCCAGAAGGATTTCTGTTCGGTACGCCTTTTCCGCCGCCTGATGCGCCTGTTCTTTCACCCTGGTGGTCAGGGTGGAGATCAAAAATGCCACCAGAAACATAATAATAAATGTAACCGGGTATTCCGGGCCGTAAGCCTTAAAGGAATACCTGGGAAGCGTGAAGAAGAAATTGAAGGTAAACACACTGATAAAGGAGCTTACCAGACTGTATGCCTTGCTCTCTGTCCACATGGCCGTAATAACAACCCCCAGAATATACAGCATGATAACATTGACCTCTGAAATCCCCAGACTGTACATCCAGCCACCGATCCCTGTTGAAGCCAGCAGTACACCTGCTGTTTTAAGAGTGTCTTTAAATGTAAATCCGGTCTTGTTGTGTCTGATTCGGAATCCCGCTGTCCCTGTATTTTCCTCCATAGACGGAATGATATAAATATCTGGATTGGAGCCAAGGGCTGTGAGCCTGTCGGCAAAGCTGACTCTCGAAAAAGGAATTCCCCCGATTCCTTTTGTCCTGCCCAGTACAATTTTTGATACCCCTGCCATTCTGGCATACTCTGCGATCTGCTGAACCACGTCATCCCCATACATGGTGATAACTCTGGCTCCCAGTTTTTCCGCAAGCTCCATGTTTTCCTTTAAAATCTTTTTCTCAGCATCCGGCATGTTTTTTTCATGGGAGGTCTGCACATACAGAGCGGTAAACGCGCCGTGAAATGCATCTGCCATACGCGCCGCTGTCCTTATGACTCTGCCGTTAGAGGGTGACGCGGAGATGCCGGTCAGGATATGTTCCCCGGGATAGGAGGTTTCCTGTACGGTTTCCCCCTTCTCGGCAATCTTGTTGATCCGGTCAGCCATTCTTCTGAGTGCCATCTCCCTCAGGGCTGTGAGAACCCCTGTCCCCGGAGTTTGATTCCCCAGACGTTCCCGCACCTTTTCCGGCTCCGCATCCACGAATTCCACCTGATCCGCCTGGTCGAACACCTTATCCGGAACACGCTCCCCTGCCTGCCGGCCTGTCAGAGAGGAAATTACATCTGACAGACTTTCTATCTGCTGCACATTCAGCGTTGTATATACATCAATTCCGGCACGGAGAAGCTCCTCTATATCCTGATAACGCTTTCTGTGCCTGGACCCGGGCGCGTTTCCGTGAGCCAGCCTGTCAATCACTAAGAGCTGGGGTCTTCTTCTGATAGCGCTGTCCAGATCAAATTCAGGGGAGAGAACACCCTGATAATTATGAAAAACGGGTGTAAGCTTTTCCAGTTCTTCCCCCATATCCACTTCCAGGGGAACGCAGCCTATCACCACATCACAGCCATCTTTTTTTCTTTCTCCGGCATCCCGCAGCATCTGCCCTGTCTTTCCCGTACCTTCAGCATAGCTGAAAAATATTTTAAGTCTGCCGCTTTTATCCATTTTTATCCCTGTTCCCCCTTCTGCTCATCTGGAAAGGCAAAAAGCGCCGGCTATCTCGCCTTTGCCAGCGCTCTTACATCTTTGTAGTGTCCCATAATGATCAGTGTCTCGCTGCCCCGGAAGATATACTCCGGACGTGGCAGGGGATAGATCTCCTCCTGCTCCTTGACAGCTAGGATACTGATATGATACTTATTCCGCACACCTTTTTCCACAATGGATTTGCCAACCCATGGGGCCGGCACCGGAATTTCATAGATAGAATAATCCGGGGTGAGTTCAATGTAATCAAAAATATTGTCTGTGCCGAATTTAACAGCCAGACGCTCTGCCATCTCCCGCTCTGGATAGACTACCTTGTCCGCTCCATTTCTGAGAAGGAATTTCGCGTGTACATCCCTGTTCGCTCTTGACAGGACAAAAGGTGCCCCATAGTCTTTGAGAAGTGCTGTGGTCTCAAGGGAGCTTTGGAAATTATCTCCGATGGCAACCACACACAGATCAAAATTCCCCACTCCCAGTGAGGCAATAAAATGCTCATTGGTGGTATCCCCGATCTGTGCATTTGTCACCAGATCAAGGGCGTCATTGACACGGTCCTCATTTATATCAACCGCAAGGACTTCATTTCCCTCTTCTATTAATTTTGCGGCCATATGGCGGCCAAAGCGGCCCAGGCCCACAACAAGAACCGATTTCATTTTACATTTCCTCCTTTATCAGACATCAGCCCACAGACACTTTCTCCATAGGCAGTTTTGACGGTATACTGGCAATTCGGGTACCGAAAGCAATGAGTATGGTAATGCCTCCAACCCTTCCTATAAACATGAGCAGGATCAGAACTATGTGCGATATGGTTCCAAGCTGCGCAGTGATTCCCAGAGACAGGCCCACGGTTCCGATAGCGGAAGCCGCTTCAAACAGGGCATCCTGAATGGCAATTCCATCCGCAGATGATATCAGCATGGTTCCCACAAGGATCAGAAGCCCATAGAGCATAGTCACACAGCTTGCATGGCGCAGTGCATTTTCTTCCATTCTTCTGCGGAAGCACTCAATATCCTTCCGTTTCCTGAACTCTGACCATATACTTAAAATCATAATGAACATTGTAGTTGTCTTAATACCTCCAGCAGTGGAGCCTGGAGAACCGCCGACAAACATCAGGCCCACCATGAGAATTTTGCTGCATCCTGTGAGTGTTGTCAGATCCACTGTGTTAAATCCCGCAGTCCTTGGAGTCACCGCCTGGAAAAACGCACACAGCACCTGTTCTCCCAGACTCCTACCCTCCATGGAAGGTTTTCCCAATTCAAAAAAGAACATGAGAACAGCCCCTCCGAATATCAAAATGAAGGTTGCCATAAGCACCACTTTGGTGTGGAGCTTATAATTCTTATAATGCCATTTATGGATCTTGATGTCTGACCACACAAGAAATCCAAGACCGCCCACAATGATCAGAAGCATAATGGTAATACTCACCAGCGCATTTCCAGAAGCAGTCATAAGAGAGGATCCAGGTTCAAAATAGCCCATCAGATCTATTCCCGCATTACAGAAGGCAGAGATGGAATGGAACACGGAAAAATATATGCCTTTTCCCACTCCAAGTCTCGGGACAAAATAAAAGCTCAGCAAAATGGCCCCCATTCCCTCGAATAATACCGTTCCGCCGAACACAAACTTTGCCATGCGCACAATTCCGCCCACCTGCGGCGCCGCCATGGACTCCTGCATTAAAAGCCGCTGTGACAAACCAATCTTTCTTTTTGTGATAGTAAGCGCTGATATGGCGATGGTCATAAAGCCAATGCCGCCAATCTGTATCAGTAATAAAATAACGCTCTGGCCAAACGGAGACCAGAATGAATAGGTGTCATGCAGAACCAGTCCGGTGACACACGTTGCCGATGTGGCAGTAAACCAGGCATCCATAAATGGAGCTGCAGTCATCTGCCGGTTTGACACAGGCAGCATCAGCAGAAGCGTACCTGTAGTGATCACTGCTAGATACCCAAATACAATGAGTTTTGTTGTAGTCCAGTGATGTTTCTTTATTTCTGACATAAGAGTATTCCACCCTTTTTATTCTCTTGATGTGTTATCCTGTACCTACATATTCTAAATTCTTTTATATTAAAACGGCATAAAGTCATATGAAAGATGTATTAAGATAGCATAAAGATTTGTAACTCTTCAGTAAATGCATATACTTACCGAAACATTACCATGATTTGCTCTTTATGCTATCTTATCCTGTTCCCTTATTCTTTATTCTCTATCTGGTCATCGTCCCTTGACGTGCGGTAAAACCATTCCAAAAGGTCTTCCAGCGCTTCCTTTGCCGACTGAAGAGGCTTGTCAAACATTCCTGCTTTATAAAAATTGATCACAACTGCCCCTATGGGAACAGCGAGTATCATACCTATAACACTGCTGATACGGTATCCTGTATACATAAAGATCAGAGTAAGAAGAGGGTCCATACCAATGGAATCTCCCACCATTTTTGGCTCTATGATCCTTCTGACCAACTGCGTCACCAGATAAAGAATGATCAGACCCACTGCAAACTTTGTATCGCCGGACAGAAGTTTAAAGATGGCCCACGGAATAAGGGCTGTCCCGGTCCCAAAAAACGGAAGCATATCCAAAAAGGAAATAAGAAATGCAACCAAAACGGCAAAACTCACTTGCAGAAACAACAGCCCCACACAAAGTATCGCCCAGATAATAGCCATGATCTTGAACTGTGCCTTAAAATAACCGCCGAATACCTTTTTAAAGCTGTCTGAGAGCAGCTTCCATTTTTCCTGGATGATCTGCGGTGTGTTATTCCGCCCAAACTCCAGGATTCCATCCCGGTCCGCAATGAAAAAATATGCAGATAATATTGTAAAAATAATAGAGATCAGCACATTGGGAAGATGCTTTGCCATGTCTCCCGCATAACCCACTGTCCACTCACTGATATTTCCCACCAGTTTTCCTATCCGTTCTCCTAGGTCATCCTGTACATTATTGATAGAAGTCTGTACATTTTCCGGAAGCTGTTTCATGAACTTATTCAGATTGTGCTCAACCTCCTGGAAATCCTCCCGGAATCCGCTGTATATATCCGGCGCCTGATCAATCAGTGCGCTGGTCTCTTCCACTGCTTTTGCCCCTATAAAATATCCTGCCGCGATTATGGCAGCCAGAACTGCTATAATGATCAGCATGGATGTGTGCTTTCTGGCTATTTTCATCCTCTTTTCAACCATTCTCACCAGAGGGCTTGCGATCATGGCAATGATCCACCCAATGACAAAAGGCATAAAAAACCTGAGGAATCTGATTCCCAAAAAAATGGCCAGAACAACGCCCAAAACTGTAAACAATGCCGCTAGAGTACCCTTTACATACTTTTTCCACTTCTTCATATATAAATATCTCCCATGCCTGCCTGTTTTGACTGCCATCAATGCAATCTGACAACAGCCGGGGCAGATTTTCCTGCACCGGCTGCTTTAAGTATACTCTTTCATCCGCATGGGATACAATGCCTATCCCGTTAATTTTTTATGAAAAATTTGCGAACTATATCTGATCAGTAATTATGTCTGTGTTGGGGGTTCAGAATGCCGGCATATAAAAATGACAGAATCTATAACCTGGCAATTGTTATATTTCCTTCAGAAAAGCAAATGGCTCATCATCATGAAGAAAGTGCATCAGCATATATGCTGTCATGATCGCCACATTCTCTTCCCGCAGTATTCTCCTGACTTCTTCCCTGTCTGCCAGTACAATCTCAAGCTCCTCTGAGTCCTCCAGTCCATCTCGGGACGCCTGACCGGAAGCGTAGCCATATACACTGGCGCAGGACTCATCTGTCATCCCAATGGTGGTGAAATACGGCTTTTCATATGCCGGATCCACCTGGAGCGGCGACAGAGTCAGACCTGTTTCCTCTTTCATTTCCCTGATTCCGGCCTCTTTATAATCTTCACCTGGCTCTACCAGGCCTGCCGGAAATTCATAGATATAGCTGTCGATGGCGTACCGGTACTGACGCACCAATACGACCCTGTCTTTCTTCTCCCCGTAAAGGCTGTAGATAATGACTCCGTCCGGGGTGTTTTTTCTTGTTTTTATCTTCAGGTCATTTTCGGTCTTTGCCCGTGACGCCACGTAGTAATGGCCTTTTCTTCCTGTCTTGCTCTCCACATCCAAATGGTAGAGATTTACATGTGGGTTCTCTGTAAGCGGCGTCACTTTTTTTATCTCCGGCATTATTATTCTCCTCGCAGTAATACTCTGATTCTTTTATAAATAAGCAGTGTGACGGCAGAGATGATACATCCCTTCACCAGATTAAAGGGTGCCACTGCCAGCACCACAAAGGTAAACAGGTTATTGATAGCGGGATGGATCGATGTTCCCATCTGGATAAACGCGCTCACCGGCATTCCAAATGCTGCCCCATATGCGGGAAGCAGGATAAATGCGTTCACAACACAACCCACAACAGCCATTGTGATGGTTCCTATGACCATACCGATCACAGCATACGTTTTGTTCCTGCGGTATTTATAGAAAAATGCTGCCGGGACAATGAAGGAGCATCCTATCAGGAAATTGGCGATCTCTCCCACACCCGCTGTGGCAGAACCGTGGATGACTGCGTACAACAGTACCTTTAAAAGCTCGATCATAATACCCGCTGCCGGCCCCATGGCAAACGCGCCGACCAGTACAGGCACTTCGGAGAAGTCCATCTGGTAGAAGGGCGGTGCGATCACCGGGATGGGAAATTCAATCATCATCAATACTGTGGCCACTGCTCCAAGCATGGCTACCTGTGCCAGTGTCCTGATCTTAGAACGGTTCTGTGCGCCCGCAGGCCTTTTGTTTACAATTGCTTCATTACTCATTTTCATTCTCTCCTTTTTATGATGGTTTCATAAAAGGAAATTCTTCTTTTTCTGTCATAAGCACGCAGCGTCTTCCTGGCAGTATCACAGGAAAATTCTGAAACCACTCCTGAAGCCACAAAAATGAAACTACGAAAAAATGCCCTGATAATCAGGGCATAGATGAAATCTGCATTATGACATACATTTTCTTCTCTCATCCAGACTTTAACTGTCGGTACCGGAATCACACCGGTTCAGCCATTTACATGGGTCGCGGACTATACCGCCGGTAGGGAGTTGCACCCTGCCCCGAAGAATTTCTTTTTATTCTAATGGAAATTATAGCGCATTTGACTATATTTTTCAAGGGTTTTTGTGGATATTGTATATAAATATATTAGTTTGAGGTAGAAATATCATCATTTGATATTGACCTATCTCTCTGGGTTATAATTTGATTATCAACTCCATCTATTACCTGTTCTAATATACTTTCATTATCTTGGTTTTCTCCTTGGATAAATCTTGTTGTAGCCCTTGTCTGACCTACATTATCTATTGGAATGGTAGAATTCGGGCCAACCACCAAATTGCTCCCATCATCTTGAGCGTAAATATAAAAAACATATGAGCCATCAACAGCAGGAAGTATGTCATTCTCATAAAGTATATACATATCTCCATTTTTTGTTAACCCACCTACTTTTGTTATTGTTATCGGTAATTCCTGTGTTAGTTCTCCTTTTAAATTGTTTAGGACTTCAACACTATAATCTGTATATGGTGTTGTATCCTCTCGTTCTGTCCCATCTTCATTTTCTAATATTACAGGCCATTTGTAATTGGTAGTTAATTCATCTATTATCTTACCAATTATAACATAATCCGCGTCACCAGCCAGTTCAGAATAAGAATCAACATCAATAGAATATGACCCCTCTAGTGTAGTAACTTTAATGCTATCCGATTTTGTTTGCTTCCCACATCCAGATAGAAGAAAACAAACAATTACTCCTGTCAATAAGATTTTATTTTTCATAATTTTCCCCTTTTCTTAATATGTTTCATAAACTTCATCATATGAATGCTTATCATTTGAGGCTAATATAACGACATCACTTAAGAGAGGGTGATACCCATGAATACCATAGAAGTGCTAACGCTTTTGCTGGTAGTATTTACGGCACTGTCTTACATAGACAATCATATTAATAAAAAGAAATAGCATCCCCACCGCCTAAAGTTTGGATGCTATTCTTCATAGTCATTATTAACTGAGGGCAATCGGAAATTCAATTCCGATAACCTTTCTAAGTAAATTATATACTAGAGCTGCTTGTTTTGCAAGTGGCTCTTTTTACTTTCCACTTCATTCTTTTACCTCCTGAGTTTTGAAGCCAGACATTGCTAAAATACCTCATTGCTTTTGGATATTTTCTTCTTCTACCAAGGATTTCTCTATATCTGTCCTTTTATATGCCCATTTTTCCTCCAGCGCACCCAAAGCAATTTGTTCCTCGGTAAAATCCCCCGCAAATTCTTCTTTTAAGCTGCTCATATATTTTTCAATGGTCATACTTTTCCGGGTTACTTCCCTCATGGCATCTTCATAATTTTGTGCACCGCCGTAGGATTCATAAAGGGCATCAACTTCTCCTTCCTTCTTCATCAGCTCATAAGTTTCTATATTAAATGCTATTGCTCTGTCCAGTTCTTCATCTGAGACTAAAAAACCATTTTGGGCTGCAACATAATATAATGTTTTAAATTTACAGATAAAATCAAACACATCCCCTTCCGGAACGTTAGAACTTGTCAGCTTGAAAACCTCAGTCTGCCATTCCAATTCCTCATCTGTAATAACAATATGTTCACCCTTTGCATATATATCCTCACCTGCAGTCTTTCGTTTGTCATTCTTTAGATATGGATTCTTTTTTGTAAGCTTTTCAAATGCCTTTGTTTCATCAAAATTTTGGCCAACATCGGCATTCTTATTATAGAACAAAATCCCCCCACCGACAGCTAGAAGGCACAATACAGCAATTAATATTCTATTTTTCTTTTTCATAACAACGCCTTCTCTTATTGTCAAAATATATTCTATATATACTGTTATTTTTGTAAAGCATTTTTACACCAATAGATATCGCACCACTATAATAGGGCGGTTATTAGATTCTATTCATGAGGCATTATATATGCGCCATCATAGCTTACCAATCTATCTTTGGCCGGAATACTTAGACTGACTGCATATTCACAAGTACAATCCGAGCCAGAAATCACAAATTCATTCAGACCTTTTGACAACTCAATTGTAATATCACCGGAATCCTCGTCACTTACAGCATCTTCTTTCAACAGTAGGAATTTTCTCCAATCTTGAAATATTTCTAGCTTATTTTTATCTTTGCTGTAAACAATATTCAACTTTCCCGGCGTATCTTCACTGACTTCAACTGCCAGCAAAACACCATAAGAGTCATGTACTTTCACTTTGCCTTTAGATATAATAATATTATCTTTTTGCTTTATTTCTGATGTTTCAAATGATGTAGTCTTTATTTGAATAGGCCAATCAGTATACGCACAGCCGGATAACATACTTGCAGTCAGAAACAATAAAATATAACCTTTTATTTTTTTCACCATGTCCCCCCCTGACTTCATATTTAACAATTTACCAGGCGCTGTGCTTTATTGCAAAAATCAGTGCAGCGCTTTAAAAACCGCATCGGATTTTGCAGCATTCCATTTAATTATATATATTAATTGTTGGCAGATATGGTCATTTGACACAGACCTGCCGCTCAGCAGCACTTCCTATTATTTAAAAATTTTCTTCGCAACAAACAAGAAAATACATGCGCCAAAAACAGACACTATAATATTAGCCAGAAAGCCATTTGCATGAAATCCAACGATTGAAATAACGGCGCTGCCCACAAAGGAGCCGACGATTCCCGTGGCAATGGTTTTAATGAATCCTCCCTTTTTTACGTCCATAATTCTGCCGGCTATCCAGCCGGAAACTATACCTATAATTAATGATGTAAGCATTTTATCCTCCTGCTATTATTCCTTTTATGGTACCGCTCTAACTGCTCAATACCTGAATATTACTTTATACCATATTTCCTTACACTATATTCTTTAATCTTGATAACAATATTGTACCATAATAAAAATAATGTTTCATCAGGAACTTATTATTATTTATTATTCATCGTGTAACAGCAATTATATAATACATAATAGGTATTACTTATTATGTATTACTCATTGTGTATGACTCATTATACATAACTCATGATACATAACTCACAACGCAAATTCCCCTGCCTGAAACATTGCTGTTATCAGGCAGGGGAATCTATTCATTAAAAAATATCTCTTCCCTTTTCATCCGGGATCATAGATTTTCTATAAAAGAAACTGTTGATCACATCGCACCACTCCCGGCTGTTTTCAGCCTGGCGCGCAAAGCGTTCTTTAACTCTTTTGAAAATGTGCTGTGGAATTTTATCTTCCAGTGAACCCCAGTCTCTCTGCATCTTTTGAACATCTGCATATCCCTCAAAATGACTGTCATATATATGCTGGATCAATGTTTTCCCGGAGTGCAGCCGGTGTGTGTAGGGTACACGATGGAAAAACAGCAGCAGATTTTCAGGACAGCTCTCTGCATCTCTGTACAGGGCTGCATTTTTCTCAAAATACTGTTCACTGTATCCGGTACCTTTGTCGCTTCTATCAACACCTACTGCCAGATGATCCGCTCTGTGGTAGGTGCCCCATTTGGAATATTCGTATCCTTCAGGATTGGGTCCGTAGTGGTGTGCAGGGTTCACCATAAAACCGATTCCCAGAGGCGCTGTATATCTTTCATAAACTTCCCTGGAACGAAGAAGAATGTCTGAGACAACTGCCATCACCCCGCTATCCCTGCTGATCTGCAGGGCAATCCACTCCTGCACAATTTCCTCTGCTGATGTCTGAGGATTCCAGGCCAGGCGTCCGAATCCATACAAGTTGGCGCCCGCAAGATCATGTCCTGTCCAGTTGGCATCCTTTCCTGTATTGGCAACTGCTGCCATGCCGCATTTTACCTGTCCAAATGTTCTGCCGGAGATTATATCCGCAACCGTATCTTCGGGTTTTCCACAGCCTGTAGAAAAATCCAGCACTTCTTTCCACATAGGAACAAGGTAACACACATCAATCTGCTGCCCGGTGTATTCCTGGGCTATCTGCACCTCCAACATCTGGTTGGTGTGCTGCAGTCCGCCGAAAAGGGGATGAACCGGTTCCCTTACCTGAAAATCAATAGGTCCGTTTTTAATCTGGAGGATCACATTGTCATCAAATTTTCCGTCCAGGGGCATAAAATTGTCATATCCGGCACGCGCCCGGTCCGTCCTGCGGTCCCGCCAGTCCTGCTGACAATTGTACACAAAACATCTCCAGATAATCGTTCCTCCGTAAGGCTTTACCGCCCGGGCCAGCATGTTGGCGCCGTCTGCATGGTTCCTGCCGTATGCGAAAGGACCGGGACGCCCCTCCGAGTCCGCTTTTACAAGAAAACCTCCCATATTGGGGATACGGCTGAAAATCTCACTGCATTTTTTCTCCCACCAGTTCCTCACTTCCTCGTTCAGAGGATCCGCGCAGGGAAGTCCGTCCAGAGTCATGGGTGCTGCAAAGTCAATACACAGGTACATGGAAATGCCATATTTCCCAAAGATACCGGAAATCTGTTCCAATTCTTTATAATGTTTTTCTGTAATAAGCCATTCTGCCCCTTCCCGGACATTCACATTATTGATGGAAATAGCATTGATCCCCACAGAACAGAGAAGTCTTGCATAATCTGTGATCCGCTTCGTTACGCATACCTTTCCGTTCTCATAGAAAAAGGAGTTTCCTGCGTATCCACGCTCAATGCTGCCGTCTATGTTGTCCCATTGGTTCAGCATTCTGACAGGATTCTGCGGAATTTCCTGAAGGGAAATACCTTCAATCTCTTTTCCTGAGGAAACCATGAGAAGAAACCGGAAGGTTCCGTACAAAAGTCCGTTTTCCCTGGCTGCGCAGATATGGATTCTGCCGTTTTCTTCAGTTATCGCATATCCTTCCCTACCCAGATCTAGTGTGGGATTTATTTCTAACAGAATCCCGGCCTTGTTCCTGTCCTCTGTTTTGGCAATATGGATGTTAAATAATTTTTCAGATGCCGTCTCTATTTCCTGGAGAGCTGTTTTGACCAGCTCTCCGTTTTGGTCTGTATATACAGACTCAAAAAATTTCCTGTTTTTCTGATTTTCTATCGGTTCATATGCAAGCCATGCCTGCTCCCAGTTACACATAATTTCCTCCTAGTCCTTCATTTCCCGGATATGATTTCCCACATATAGTTTACCGGATATGGTTTCCGCACGTTTTATCATCCCTTTAATCCGGAGGTTGCAATTCCGTCTGCCAGATATTTCTGGAAGAATATGAATATCAAAACAATGGGCACTACGGAGAGCGTAGCCATTGCAAACATGGCACCATAGTCGGAAGAAGAACCCGGATCACAGAACAACTTCAGCGCCAGGGCAACCGGATACATAGCAGCATCGTTAATATAAAGCAGTGCTGACATAAAGTCGTCCCATCTCCACATAAAGGAGAAGATACCACCTGTGATCAGTGACGGAGCCATCAACGGCAAAATGATACGGAAGAAAATCCCATAATAGGAGCATCCGTCAATCTTTGCCGCTTCATCCAGCTCTGTGGGGATACCCTCAATAAAATTCATCATAAGATATACGAAGAATCCCTGGATGGCAAAGAAAAATGGTACGATGAGCGGAGAGAAGCTGCCTACCCAGCCAAGCTTCTCATACCACAGATACTGAGGTACCATAAGGATCTGTCCCGGCAGCATCATGGACGCAAGCATAGCGCCAAATAAAATTTTCTTGCCCCTGAACTGACATCTGGCAAAGCCATAAGCAACACAGGCGGAAGACGCCAGAGTACCTATGGTACCCACAATGGCGATAAAAAGAGAGTTCTTGAAAAAAGTGCCAAAGGATACGCCCGCAAAGCCCCGCCAACCGTTGGCATAGTTCTCCGTTGTGAATTTCACAGGAATGAGACTTCCCGCTGTTGTAAAAATGGTACTGGTTTCCTTGAAAGAGCTCATGAACATCCAGCAGAGCGGATACAGCATGGCTAATCCGAAACCGCAGACTAAAACATGATAGACAACTGTTCTTATATTCTTCGTTTTCACAATCTCACCCCTGTTCATATACCCAATATTTTTTCGTCTTAAATAATATAAATGTTATCACTGCAATAATTCCAAGCATAACCCAGGCCATTGCGGAAGCATAACCGGATTTGCTGAAGGAGAAGGACTGCTGGTACATGTACACAGCGTAGAATAAGGTGGTATCCATAGGTTTTCCCTGTGTGATGATCAAACTCTGTGTAAACGCCAAAAATCCGTTGATCATCTGCATGACCAGATTGAAGAAGATCGTAGGTGTCAGAAGCGGCAGGGTAACCCGGAAAAACTTTGTCACCTTGTTGGCGCCGTCCACATCTGCTGCCTCGTACAGAGACTTTGGAATCTGCTTTAATGCAGAGAGGAATATCAGCATGGAGGAACCAAACTGCCACACAGCCAGCAAGATCAAAGTCCAGATAGCCGTTCTTGTGTCACTGAGCCATGCAAAGTTGGTATCTATCCCCATCATTCCAAGGATGCTGTTCACAACGCCGTCAGGTGCAAACATTCTTTTCCATAAAATAGCCACTGCCACGGAACCTCCGATAATGGACGGCAGATAGTAGGCTGCCCGGTAAAATCCTGTGGCCTTTGTAGGTTTCACCAGCAGCATGGCCACAAACAGAGCAAAGATAAGTCTCAGCGGAACAGAGACCAGTGCAAAATAAAGAGTGGCCTTGATGGAATGCCAGAACACCTCATCATTTGTAAACATATCTATGTAATTCTTTAGTCCCACAAACTTTGGCGGTGACAGGATATCATAGTCACAGAGTGAGTAATAAAATGAGATTCCCATAGGTATGATCAAAAACAACAGAAATCCTATGATAAAAGGAAGGCAGAACACAACACCCGCTGTCTTTTCCTTATTTAAGAACTTATATAATTTTTTACTGGTAGGTTTCAAAATCTTCTCTCCTTTCTAAAGGCAGAAAAAGGGCTGCCGCCGTCCACAGAAGACTACAGCAGCCCTGATCGTTTATTGATGTTCCGCGTAAATTTCGTTTGCGCTGTTGAAATACTCTTCCGCAGCCTGCTGGGAAGTATATTCCCCGTATTTCACTTTTTCTTCCAGTTTCCTCAGTAAATCCTGAGCCTCACTGGTTCCCTCTGGTGCCAGAGGCGGCAGCGCACTGGAATTCGGAGTAATGACCTCTGTGATAAAAGCAGCGTTTTCCTGGTCTTCCTGGCTGATCAGCGGCATAATCTCCTCGGCAATCTTAGTGGATACCGGGATGCCTCTTTCTGCCAGAAGGATCTTGTAAGCCTCTGAAGAGTTTGTAAAGTAATTGAGAACCTTTACTGCCTCTTCCGCATTTTTGCTGTCAGCGCTCACACAATAATACATACTGGGTTTTACATAGTTGGATTTTTTCGGGTCAGTGGAGGGAATCGTTGTGATCGCAATATCTGTTCCCTCGGGAGCTGCTGTCTGGTAAGCAGTCAGCATAGCTGATCCGTTGATGGTACACCATGTCATGTTGTCAGGGTTGGAACCGTAAACCATGGGGTCCTCCTCAACACTGGCTGTATCAGCCGCCTGACTTGGAGAGATGTGCCATCCTTCTTTCACGCCGTCCTCAGAAATTTTAAAATAATCTACATAATCATCTGCGCTCTTGCCGCCGAGCTTGTCCACAACCTGAATGTCGTTGGCTCTTGCATAGACTTCCATATACATTCCGTAATGGATCAGATTCGCGCGGTAGCCTGTCTTCTCGTAAACCTGTTTAGATATCTCAATGAATTCGTCCAGGGTCATGTTGTCTTTAATGGTAATGCCCAGTTCGTCCAGCAGTGTTTTATTATAGAACATACAGGACGCACTGCTTCCGGCTGCGACACCGTAAATCTTGTCTCCCACCTTGCCCATATTCACTGCATCTTCAGACAGATTTGACATGTCCAGTGAACCGTCTTCAATATATGGGGTCAGATCAAGAAGCTGGTTCTTATCCACGTACTGCTGCAGATATGACATATCCATCTGGATGATATCCGGCATCTTTTTGCCTGCTGCTGAGGTAGCCATCTTGCTCCAGTAATCGTCCCACTGGAAGAATTGTCCCTTGACTGTGGTTCCCTCTTCCTCTTTATATTTATCAAGTACCTGCTGTGTACGCTCATTTCTCACCTGGTTTCCCCACCAGGCCATAGTCAGTTCCCCTGATGCCTGCTCTTTACTTCCGTTTCCGCCCTTGTCTGATCCGCACGCTGTCATGGAAACTGCCGCCAACGCACATGCCAGTGCCGCTGCTGCCGCTTTTTTTAAATATTTCCTTTTCACTTGTTTTTCCTCCATATTTTCTTTTGAGAAGCTCCTCTTCATGTAACTTATTATATAATGGTTTTTTGCAGATGAAAATTGATAAAACTTACTTCCAAGCTCAAAAAACATACCTGCATCCGCAAAAAAATTACTTTTTCTGTAAAAAATTGACTTCCCGCACTTTTCGTTTGTTTTTTCCGGGTAAATCAATTGCACTTTTATGTTTATTTTACTATAATTTTTTTAACCTCATAAAGGAATCCCTGCCCGTTTCACAGATAAGGAAACGGTGACGGGGTTTTATACCCGCTTGACCACGCAAAAGCAGAAGGGCGTTTACCATGAAAAAAACGGCAAGATTACAGAGTATGTCTTTAAAATATAAGATACTGACCGTTATCCTGACTGGTTTTTTTGTACTTTTTCTGGCAGGGATCATCAGTCTGGCGTTTGTATCCAAATCTTATGAAAAGAAACTGTATAATTCCATTGCGGCCTCACTCACGGACTCCGCGCTGGAAATATCCGACCAGTTAAAATATATAGATACCATAGTAGATTCCATACTGGCAAACCAGACCATACAGGCCAGCCTGGACCGTTCAGGGAAAAGCACACAGAATTCGGAAAAACAGCTCTGTTTTAACCAGGTTTATTCCACATTATGTGACTATTTCTTTATTTTTAACAGTGATGCCATCTCCTATATCTCCATATTTCAGGGAGATGATGTCATCAGCACCTCCAATCGGAAGCTGCAGGCTTTGCCGGATACTGTCCGCAGCAAATTAAAACAGACAGCCTACAGCGGCCAGGGTGCCACGGTAACCGTCACAGACTACGGACCGGATCACGGGATTTTTATAGTTAAGGAACTTCGCAAAATAGAAGGGCTGAGCCTGGATTCCCTGGGTGTTCTCATATTGAACATTGATATGGACGCGCTTATCTCTGCTTCCACGGCAGCCAGTACGGAATTTGAAGATATCTCTTATTATCTGTATGATGACAACAGCCTTATCTTTAACGACAGCGCATTGTCACGGCAAGATTCCACGGAATTATACCAAAAATTAAAAGGGGACTATGATGTAGTCACCTTGAAGCACGAAAAGCTGTTTGCCGTAAGCGGAATGATCCCAACTTACGGATGGAATTATATCTGTGCGGTCTCCTATAATTCCATCTATCAGGCCATTACCCTCTCCAGCCGGTCCTTCTTCCTCATTATGGTATTGTCTGTGATCCTTGTTGGGATTTTCAGTACCAAGCTGGTCTTTGCCCTGTTCAGACATTTCGACAGACTGATCGAGAATATGAAGCAGTTCGGTGAGGGAAAATATGAGATAGCTGCCTCTCCCAGGGATTACCGGCAGGATGAAATCGGCCTTTTGTATAAGAATTTTGATACCATGGTGGAAAAAATAAACACTCTGATCAATGAGAATTACATCAACGAGCTGCTGAAAAAAGAGGCACAGATAAAAGCCATGGAGAGCCAGATGGACCCACATTTTCTGTACAACACCCTGGACTCCATCAACTGGCGGGCACGTATGATCAAGTCAGAAGAGATTTCCCAGATCACCACAGCCCTTGGAAATCTCCTGCGCCTTTCCCTCGGCAATAATTCCAGGGATTTCACACTGCGCCAGGAATTGACCATTGTGGACAATTATATTATCATACAAAAAATACGGTATCAGAAGCGTCTGGATTTTTCGGTGGATATTCCGGAAAGCCTACTGGATATCCCCATTCCCAAGTTCACTCTGCAGCCGTTACTGGAAAACGCCATACGCTATGGGTTGGAGGAATCTTCCGAAACCTGCTATATAACCATCACTTCCCATATAGAAGGCGACACTTTGATCCTGAAGATCATGAATACCGGTTCCTCCTTTGAAGAGGATTTCATGGAGAAGCTGCTGGATGGGGAGATACAGCCTCACGGATTCGGGATCGGAATCCTGAATATCCACAAACGGATCCAGATGACTTACGGCAGTGAATACGGACTGCAGTTATATACTATAGAAGATGAAGACACTTATGAAGAATGCGCAGCAGCGGAAATACGCATTCCCTATGTACAGAAAGAGGAGAACGAGCCATGTTAAAACTATTGATCGTAGATGACGAGGAAATGATCTGCCAGGCGATCGCCAATATCATTGACTGGAAATCCTATAATATCCAATTAGTGGGGACGTGTACAGATGGGGTGGAGGCCTACCACACCATACTGGATGAATGTCCGGATATTGTGATAACCGATATCCGCATGCCCGGCATCTCGGGCCTGGAACTGATCGAAAGGATCAACCGTACGGATCTATGTACGCAGTTTGTGATCCTCTCCGGATACGGAGAATTTGAATATGCCAAGAGGGCCATGAAATGTGGTGTTCAGCATTATCTGCTGAAGCCCTGCACAGAGACGCAGATCATTGACTGCATTCAGGAAGTCACCAAGGATTACTATAAGATCGCATTTGCAGGGGATCTGAAGCCGGAGCAGGACAGCCGGGCTTTCCATAATCTGCACAAAACTCTGATCCGGAATATGATACGGGAGGGAATCTCCTGTGACCAGGTGACGGATACCTTTTTTGACCTGTACGAGCATTATATCAATCTGACAGACGTGCCTTATCAGTTCTGCAGTGTCTATTATCTGGAGGAAAAAAATCTGGCAGGATGCCTGGAACAATTCGATGACTACTGCCGGGAAAACATGCCGGAGGTGGAGCGCTACGCCGTCTACATACAGAATGTTCTCCTGGTCTTCTTCCCTAATTTTGAGACTTCTTATGCGCAGCTTGACAGTTTTTTCAAAGGCCTGGCTTTTCCCGGACAAACTGTATCTGTAGAGTACAGCCGTATGAGATATGCCGATCTGAAAACACTGCTCACCATGCTGATCAAGAAATTGAAACGATATGATATCCTTTATTTTATAGACAACACAGAGGCTGTTCCCAATTTTAACTACGGGCAGATCGTGGACCGGGTGAATCGGCTGATCCCCGTATTAGCCCATAAAAATGCTGAGGGCAGAGAAGAGACCATGATGGAATTGAAAAAGATACTCTCCGCCATTTCCAACAAGGATTTCCTGCTGCAGCTCTCCGATAATATCATCATTTCCCTGGGAACACAACTGCCCTCCCACACACTGCCGGAAATCACGGATTTCCTGTACAAGCTCCACAAAGAGGAGGATGCTGTTATCATTGGTGAATCTGTGCTGGATTATATCAATAAGCTTTCCGAGGTACAGTCCTTAAGCACCAAGCAGTACAGCCCCTTTATCTCACGGCTGATGGACTATATTTATGAACACTATTCCAATCCTGATCTGACACTGAAATGGATCTCTGAGAATTATCTATATATGAATGTGAACTATGTAAGCCGCTGCTTTACCAAAGAGACAGGGGAAAAGTTCTCGGGATTTCTTATGAAGTTGAGAGTGCAGAAGGCAAAAGAGATTTTGGCTGCCCGGGATAATGAGCAGATACAGAATGTAGCGCAGCTTGTGGGGTGTGGAAATACGCCTTATTACTTTAGTAAGATTTTCAAGAAATGTACGGGGCTGACGCCCTCGGCTTATGTGAAGAAGATGAGTAAGTAATGGTTTTCAAACTGTACAGAAAAATCATGGCAAAGCTTCGTTTACTTGCCAATGAGCCGCAAAAAAAGCCACGTTCTAAAGACCGTGACTTTTTTTGCCTCAATTCAGTTTTCTGCAGACATTACACAAGACAGCTTTTCAGAACCGCCTTTCGTGTCTCTTGTTCCCCTTTAGCAGCAAGGATTTCCAGTGTCCAAACAGAGCTGTCCACCTGAGCGGTCGTATAGATCCCTACGTCTATATTACCCCTGGCGATTCCCAGTAGGCCCGGGGTGCATGTTCCCATTCAGGCATACCCAGCGCCATGGGATTATAGACGATCTCCCCGGCTCTTATTGTCATAATGCACTCCAGTTTTTTGTTCCCCCGCATGGATGCGTGTCCCGCGTCTGCAAATCCAAAATCACCTTCCCTGATGTCAAGCAGCGCAATATCTGCCTCCCCACCGATTTTCAGGTCTCCCAGTTCCTCGTGTCCAATGATCTCTGCAGGCCGTTTTGTTGTACGGTAAATAACTTCTTCTATGGGCATTCCCATATTCAGGTATTTTGACATGACATGAAGCAGATCAATCACAGGACCATTCACATTGTCCAGATACAGATCTGTGGATATGGTATCCGGATAAAAGCCCTGTTTCAGAGCCGGCACCGCATTGCGGAACCAAAAGCTTCCCGCACCATGTCCAAGATCAAAAATCACGCCTCTATCCCTTGCCCGAAACATAAATTCCTGTACGTTTCTGTTTGCATCCAGAATGGGGAACTGCTGGGCATATACATGTGTATGAATGTCCCCCGGTCTTAACTTTTCCAGTATCAGATCAGGATACGTCCGCCACGGAAGATTAGGCTGGAAATCCGCCATCACCGGCTTCCCGCACAGTTCTCCGGCTTTTACCGCCTGTTCCACGGACTCCCAGGCAGGATGTCTGCTGTCCACAGGCTTCCCCACCCAGTAATGGGCTGTTTTAATACCTGCCACACAGTCATACGTTCCGGCTATGGCAGCTGCAATTTCCGGCTGAAATTCCTGTATATCCTGTTCGGACTCCAAATTGACCATTCCGCCGGACGCAATATTGACAAAAGCAAATATCTTTAATTTGGAACGATCGATCACGCTTTCCTTAAACTGTAAGATATCGCGGCTTCCGCATGTACCTGCATCCACACAGGCCGTCACTCCGGACCGGAACATATGGGCCTCCCCCTGTATTGTAGGAAGCCCGTCCTCCTCAAATGGAAATCTGGGATAAATATGACAGTGCATATCAACCAGTCCCGGTGTCAGCAGATACCCACTGACTTCTAAAACTTTTTCCCCTTCCTCTGCCGGAATTTCTTTTTCCAGACCTCTGATCTTACCATCTTTTACAGCAACATCAAACACACCATCCATATTTCTGGACGGGTCCAGCACTCTTGCTCCTTTTAAGATTAAATCATATTTTTTCATATGCAGTCCTCTTCTTATTCCCTGTACTATTGTCAATCGGCAACTTTTACAATCACCTACATCTCTACGGAGTGCAATGAATATTGAGCAGTGTATATAAATTCATAAAACATCTGGGCACATGGTACGGACCCTTTAGCTCAAACCCTTTGGCGTCCATATAAATGCTGTTATCACGATGGAGAACCGCATACCATTCCCCATATTTTCTGTCTCTGAAATACTTCTCCACATAATCGAACTCTTTCATAAAATATTGAAAATGACGTTCATTTTCATTGTACAGTGCGCTCATTGCAAGAGCATAAAGCCCCTCTGCCTGTACCCACCAGATCTTATCGTCCCACCGTACTGGATTTCCTGCATAATCATTCTCTTCAAAAGCCTTCTCCGGATAGTGTTCAAGAGCATCCACATTCTGGTAAAACCCTCCAAACTCCCGGTCATAGCAGCTGTCTATTACCCAATCCAGCACCACTCCTGCTCTCTCCAGAATTGATCTGTCCCCCAACTCCAGACCTGCTGTCATGGAAAACCAGAGGGCTTCCATCGTATGCCCTGCATCGATCACCCTTCCAGACCCCTCCAGAAGAGGTTCTCCCGAAATGCTGATATATTCAAAAGGCTTGTTATACCGGTCACTGGCAAATTCATAGAGTGATTTATGTACGCACTCCTCCAGCACGCTTCTGTAGGTATCTCCATATAATTTACGGCTTTCCAGAGCTACGATGAGAGTCATGAAATTCACTGCGTGTTTCTGGAATCCTTGTGGTATCCCTTCCCGGCTTAATACTTCCTGTCTTTTTACATTCTCAAAGAGAATCTCTGTCAGCCTTTTTGCAATCCCGGCCTCTCTCTGCCATTTCTCACCCCGCCGTTTTAATGCCAGAACATACGCATACAGCCCCTTTACCATAAAGTGGTCTGTAAAGATGGATACAGGACCTTCCAGTACATTTCCTTTGGTATCCATCATCTGACAGAATCTTCCGTCTGGGTTACAGAATTCTGTATCTAACGCTTTCCTCCCCGCCTCTGCAATAGAAAACCATTCCTCCTTTTCTTCCATCTCATTATAAAGAGTTGCAAAGGTATGCATTGTCCTACCCACAAACCAGCCGGGACGGATGTCCTTTGTTTTTCTCCCCTCTCTGTCATAGCAGATGGTGTAACCGAATCCGCCTTCTGCTCTTACCCTCTGTTCCCAAAAAGGAATTATCTCCCCCAAAAGCTCTTGTTCAATAACATGCAGACATCTTTTCAGTTCCTCTTCATGGTTCCTTATAAATACATTTCTTTCGATTTTGTAACACCCCTTTCATTTAGTGCATTATTACTAATTTATCTCCATTTCTGATTTTCCAGAATTTGCAAACGTTTACATTTGATTGTAAAAAAATATCACAACAGCTCTGACAATCTATCTCCCACGATAACAGCCTCTTCGTCCGTCAAGTTCAGAGGACTGATGTATATGGTATTTTCTTGGGGAATGATTCCTATAAAGATACCGTTTTCCCTCATTTTTACAGCTGTCTCTTCCGCTTTGCCCTTTTGTTTCAATTCACAGAACAGACGCGGGTAATCCTGTCCCACGGGGCCTTTGGGAACGATTCTGGTCCGCAGAACACTGTCTTTGCCTTTTATTTTATTCTGTATAGTGATATTTCTGCGGTTCATTTCCTCTTTATTCTTTTCATGGTCCAAAGAGCAGTATTGTTTTACTGCCATATAAAGGCCAGCCATGGCTTCCCGGGATGTTTTGCATGAACGGCATATGCCGTGGGTAGGCGAGCCAAATTTTCTGCAGTTTTGTATATACTCCCGCTTTCCTAAAATCAGACCGCTGTCCTGGGGACCGCATAGGGTCTTGCCCCCGCTGAAGATCACCATATCTGCCCCCATCTCTGTAAATCTCCACAGGTTTTCAACCGGAGGAAGCTGTGCTGCTGCGTCAACCACCACGGGAATTCCTTTTTTATGTGCTGTCTCGATGGTTTTTTTCAGACTCAGGGAACCTCTCTGATACAGAGTAGAGGCAAAGTAAAATATACCTGCTGTCTTTTCGCTGATCCTCCCCTCCAGTTCAAATTCCAATGTCTCGTCAGCGTCTCCAATCTCAACTATTTTTGCTCCTGATGTTTCTATGGCTTTGTCATATGCATTTCGCTGTGCTCTCATGACAATGAATTCATTTGGCAGATTCTGCGTATCAGGCAGTTTTCCGTAGTGGTACGGATTTCCTTTTGTCATGCACACACAGGCTGCAAGCAGTACTCCTCCTGACGCTCCGTTGGTAAAATAGGCACCTTCATTGCGGGTCATCTCTGCTGTCCTGTCACCCAGGATCCCCTGCAGTTCATCCATATCAACAAATGCGCCCGCAATCTCCTCCATTGCCCTGAGTGTCAGGGGTGCCATACGGCTTCCTCCGTATATAGTATATGTATCATGCGCGTTGATGCAGCGCCTTACTCCCAGCTCCTGAAATATATCCATCTTCTTTCCCCCTGTCCTTAATGAGCCTTAATACTTGCCCCTCCGTCAACCAACAGCGTCTGTCCCGTTACATATGCCGATAAGTCACTGGCAAGATATAATACAGCATACGCGATATCCTCCATTTTTCCCGGCGGGAGAGGCTGCATATTATCCAGCATATCCCAAAATGCGTCCCGCTTTTCACCTTCCGGATATGTATGGATCTCATCCATCATCACATCACTCAAAATCAGCCCCGGCGATACATTGTTCACCCGGATACCGTAAGGTGCATAGTCCAGTGCCATGGCCCTTGCAGTGGCGTTCACCGCCCCTTTTGTGCCGGCATAGATATCGAACCCCGGCATGGTCACAGTTCCGTGAATAGAAGAGATATTGACGATATTTCCAGACTTATTCTCCATCATAGACGGCAGAAACTTTCTGCTGAAATATATGCCGCTCATATAATTGGTCATTAACATCTTTTCGATCAACCGGTCAGAACATTGGTGCAAAGGATGCTGCTCATTTATTCCCACTGTATTTACCAGGATGTCTATTCCACCCTCCCGGCTCAGTATCTCATCGCATGCCCTCTCGATATCCTCTTTTTTTGACAAATCCGCTACAAATCCTTTGGAGGAGGGTGACAGTTTCTGTATCTCTTTCATAGTCTCAGACAATGTCTGCTCATTCCGGCCTCCCACAAAAACCCGGGCACCCTGCTGTGCAAACAGCATGGCAGTCTCCCGCCCTATCCCTCTTGCCCCCGTGGTGATAACTGCTTTCTTTCCATCCAGAAGACGGTTAAAATCCAATTTCATCATATCCTTTCTTAAATACCTCCACAATATCCAACAGTTTCTTTTTCGATCAGCTTTGTTTCATATACATGTCTTATTAATTTCGCCTCCTCGGGATATTCCAATTGTTCTGCCAATATATGAATGCTGTCCTGCCCTATCTGATAAAGAGGCTGTTCTACAGAAGTGATCAGCGGCCCGCGATATCCGTCAGGCAGGATCCTCTGGTTGTCAAATCCGATAATGGAAACATCCTCTGGCACCCTGAGACCGCTGTCCATCACTGCTCTCACAGCAAAACTGGCTATAGCATCATCGGAACAGAACACAGCGCTTGGCCTGTTGTCAAGTGATATGAGCATTTTCATTTTGTCATAGCCACTGCAGTAATCCGTAGAGGTATACTGTATATAGCCTTCTTTAATCTCCAGACCCGCATCTCTTATGCAGTCCAGATATCCGTTCATACGCTCCTGTGTCACTTTTTTGTTTGGATTACCGCAGATATGGGCTATCTTCTTATGTCCTCTCTGCATAAGATGCTCCACAGCTTTTTTACTTCCGCCGTAATTATCTATCAGAAGCTTATTGCAGCTGCATTCCCTTACATCATTCTCTATCATTACATAATCTACATGATTGCTTTCTTTTAGATAATCCAGGACCTTCCTGTCATTGAGATAGGAACCATATAGGACCACCCCGTCCACAACCCCATTAGTTAAATATTTTACATAGTTCTCCTTGCTGTCAGCATCCCCGCCGAGAACACTGCAGAATATCACATTGTACTTTGTCTGCTGTGCTCCATGCTCAAATCCTTTGATCAGGTCATAAAAGAAAGGATCATGTAGATTATTGACTACCACTCCAATGCAGTTTGTCTTCCTTTTCACCAGAGACCTGGCCGCGTGGTTGGGACTGTATCCCAGTTCACGGATGGTATTCTGAACCAGTTCCCGCATCTCAGGTTTTACATTTTCGCTGTTATTGATAACTCTAGAAACTGTGGCAAGCGAAACATTGGCTGTCCTCGCCACATCCTTAATACTCACAGTTTTTCTTGTTTCCATACTTTTCCTCTGTTCAATTCCTTTTATGTAAAATGTGTAATCAACTGATTTTAATTCCTGAAAACGTTTACATCTATCTGCATCATATAGCATTAATCCATACTTGTCAACTATCTCCCGTATTTTATTGTGCATTTCGCACCAATACACAAATAAAGTAATCATTTTTTATGCATATAACACAAAAAGCCCCTGCCGGCAAAAAACCGTCAGGGACTTCCATTATATTTCTTATGCCTCCGTCCCATACACTTCCAACTGCACAAGTGCCGGAAATGGGGAAGGTTCCTCTGATTTTATCAATTCTCCGATCTGTAGCCATTCCATTTTCTTCTTCTCAAAAGTAAATTCCTGGGCCTCTCCTGTCTTTTTCAGTTCCAGTTCCATGGTACTGCCGTCCGAAAACGTGACCGTGGCCTTTTTCCACCAGTTATCATGTGGATAGTCTGCCCTTGTATAAAGAATAATACGGTCAACTTCCACCATCCGTCCAAACTCCAGTTTGATCGCTGCGTCTGTACGCCGGTTGATCCCCCAGGATTCATATGGCCATTCCCCGTGGCAGGCCGCTGCAGTAATACCGTCTATGGCATTCATAGCCGCAAAGACAGATTCCCCTCTGGTCTCCACATTGGCTGACGCGTGGGGGTAACAGTTGGTCTCCCCGTGGCAGTCATTTACGTTTAGCGCCAGGTTCCGGTATGCCTCATAATCAAAAGGATAGGCCTTCCGGATGTGGATCAGATGTCTGCTTCCTGAAAATGTCTTGGGAGATATATTCACACGTTTTTCTCCGAAAGGAATTTTATACCACATATCTCCTGTCAGATATACCAGGGAATGTCCTCTTCCGTCATCCAGGGACAGCCAGTAAAAGGCCGGTGTGTCAGACGCTTCCACTACGATCTGATCTCCTTCCCTGTATTCGGCACAGTAGGGAAGATTCACTTCCCGCTCACTGCGGGCAACTGCCAGTGTGAAGCCGTTTTTATCCTGTACTTTTAAACTGATTGACATTTCATACCTCTGCTCTTTTCTATATTTAACCTAATATTTAATCTAATATTTTCTCCACTGCCTCCGCAATCTTTTGGCATTTACAGTCTGCAAAGAAGTATTCCCGGAACTTCTCACCGCCAAGGGCGCCTTTTACAAGCTCCCTGTCCAGACTTTCCAGAATCTCAGAAAGGTCTTTGTATGTAACCTCTTTGACCTGATCCAGGATCTGTTTGTTGCGTTTTTCCGGAACTGCCCGTTCTCTGGGATATCCCTGTCCGCTCTCCTCCGCAAAAAGCTTTTCAAATATATACTGGAGATTCAGATCTCCGCCCCAGCCAAACCCTTTAGCAAAGGGAATGGCAATGGCATTGCCGTCGTTGATCTGCGCAAAAGTATAGGCATCCAGAGCGTCCTCCACATGGCCGCAGATAACTCCCGGAAAGGAATTGCAGGCCAGCATTGCTCCTTCGCCGGTGCCGCAGCCGGTGATCACATAGTCAGCCGCACCGGAATTCAGCAGAACCGCTGCAAGGATCCCCACCTGTACATAGGTGAGCTGACAGTCATCCTCTGCTGTATACATGCCGTAGTTGATAACCTCATGCCCCATTGGCTCCGCAACTGTTTTTAACGCGCTGCAGATGATCCCGTTTTTAGCTGCCTGGCTGTTTTCATTTATCAAAGCAATTTTCATAATGTTTTACTCCTCACTTAACTACGTTTCAAAAATATAAGTAACTGTTCTAACAAAATTGATCTCATTTGATGGCTATTTGTTCGTCACGGCTGTTTTCCTATGTATGCCAGGATGCCGCCGTCCACGTAGAGAATATGGCCATTGACAAAATCAGACGCATGGGATGCCAGGAAAATTGCCGGTCCCATGAGATCCTCAGGGGTTCCCCAGCGGGCCTGCGGAGTTTTGGCAATAATGAACTGGTCAAAAGGATGTCTGCTTCCGTCCGACTGTTTTTCCCTAAGAGGTGCTGTCTGAGGGGTTGCGATATAACCGGGTCCGATGCCGTTACACTGGATATTGTACTCACCGTACTCAGACGCAATATTCTTTGTCAGCATTTTCAGACCGCCTTTTGCTGCAGCGTAGGCAGACACCGTCTCACGTCCCAGTTCACTCATCATGGAACAGATATTGATGATCTTGCCGTGTCCTTTCTGTATCATGCCCGGGATAACTGCCTTTGACACAATAAACGGCGCGTTTAAGTCAATGTCGATCACCTGACGGAACTCCTCCGCTTTCATCTCTGTCATAGGAATGCGCTTGATGATGCCTGCATTGTTCACCAGAATGTCAACTGCGCCCAGTTCTTTTTCAATGTCAGTCACCATCTTTTCCACCTGTGCCTCATCTGTCACATCGCAGATATATCCTCTTGCTTCAATTCCCTTTGCCTTATAATCAGCCAGCGCTTTATCCATGTGCACCTGACCTCTGCAGTTAAACGCAATCTTGGCACCGGCTGCCGCATACGCCTCTGCAATGGCGAATCCGATCCCATAGGCCGCGCCTGTCACAAGGGCAACTTTTCCCTCTAAAGAAAATAATTTATTTGACTCCATATGAAAATCTCCTTTCTTTTTTCCTTCTCTCACTTTTATAAATACTCCGGGCAGAGCATATCCGCAGACCCGGAAATCATTCTGCCGCTTCTACAGGATATCCTGGTTCCTGATATTGTCCATATCATCAAAATCCTGGTTCTCGCCCACCATTCCCCAGATAAATGTATAATTTCTGGAGCCTGAGCCTGCATGGATAGACCAACTGGGGGAAATCACTGCCTCCTCATTTCTCATAACAATATGCCTGGTCTCCTGTGGTTCTCCCATATAATGCATAACAAAGGCGTCTTCCGGCATATCAAAGTACAGGTACACTTCCATTCTTCTGTCGTGGGTATGGCACGGCATGGTGTTCCACACGCTTCCCGGCTCCAGACTTGTCATTCCCATCTCAAGCTGGCAGCTCTCTACCTGTCCCGGGAGAATGTATTTGCAGATCGTCCTGTGATTTGACTGCTCCAGACTTCCCAGTTCCACCTTGTTTTCCTCTTTGATAATGACCACGCCTTCCTCCGGTGTTCCCTCACGTCTGATCAACACCGTGGGATAAGAGGTATGCGCCGGAGCACTGTTGATGTAAAATTTAGCCGGATCTTCCTTATTCTCGCTGGAAAATGTGATATCTTTTTTCCCCATACCAATGTACATCCCCTCCCGGGATGCTACCCGGTATGTCCTGCCGTCAATGCAGACACAGCCAGGGCCGCCGATATTGATGATCCCCATCTCACGTCTCTGCAAAAAATACTCTGCTCTCAGTTCATCCCCTGCCACCAGTTTTAAATCTTTTTCCACCGGAGTGGCAGAGCCTGTGATGATACGATCAATATGGCTGTATACCAGCTTGATCTCATCCGGTACGAATACCTTCTGTATTAAAAATTCTTCTCTGAGTCGCTGAGTTGTATAATGTTTTACATCCCTGGGGGAAGCTGCGGTTCTGAGTTCCATATAACTCCTGCCTTTCTTTTCCTTGTTCTTTGAATAGTAAATTTGCATAGATTTTTGCTCGTAGCTGTAAAGGTACTGAACAGTTACCTATCCTGTATCTTTTTTACCATCTTATCATGATAGATTTTCAATTTCCTGTGTTTTTTTCTCAGAAATCTTGCAAATCCTACACTGATATCTTATACTGGAAAATAATACTTATCCAAGGAGGAGCGGCCATGAAAATCTGCAGTTCCTGTAAAGAGGGCATACGCACCTGTATTGAAACGCGTTCCTTTTCCGCTGCGCATCTGTACAGCTACGAAAAGCCCATGGACATCCATATCCATGACTGTTACGAAATCTATTACTCCATCTCCGGAGGAAAGCAGTTTTTAATTGACAACCGGTTTTACAATTTTAATCCCGGAGACATTTTTTTCATCAATCAGTATGAAAGCCATTATATCTCCCAGATTGACAATGTGGAGTATGAACGTATCATTGTATCCATATATCCCGAATATCTGAAACAATGCTGTTCCACGCATACGGACCTGAACTGCTGCTTTACCCGGCGCAATACCAATTTCGGGCACAAGCTTTCCCTGTCCCAGGAAGAGCAGAAACGTTTCCTCTACTTTATACATAAACTGTCAGAAAATGAGGGATACGGACAGGACATACTGGACCATGCAGTCTTTCTTCAGCTTATGACCTTTCTGAACGGTATTTTTTTAAGGAACTGTGACCATGACCTGCCCCAGCATGAACCTGCCGGAAGCCACCATGAGCATATGGATGCCATTCTCTCTTATATCAACCAGCATATCGCGGAGGATCTGAGCATTGAGCGGCTGGCCAGACACTTTTATATCAGCACTTCTTATCTGTGCAGGATATTTAAGAGCGAGACCGGAACCACCATAAATAAATACATCACAGCAAAACGCATCACCCTTGCAAAATCCTATCTTTCAGAGGGATATTCCGTCACAGATGCCTGCATCCGCTGCGGTTTTGGGGACTACAGCAACTTTTTAAAATCTTTCACAAAGGCGGTGGGCATTTCACCAAAAAAATATGCCCAATTTTCCGCATAAAAATAGCCCTGCCATACAGCGCTAAAAGCTGCAGGCAGGGCCGATTTACAGAATACCATTTCACCGGGCAGGAGAAGGCTTGTGATCACGCAGCATATGTCCTGATCAGCTGCTCCAGGCTTCCCACTCCCTCATCAGAATAAATTTTCAGTTCCACTTTCTTGCCGGCGCCGATCGCCATCATTCCCATAATGGATTTGGCATCAACCATATAACTGCCATAACAGGCATCAATCTGGAACGGCGCCTCCGATACCTTGTTTACAAACTTCACGATTTCGTCAACTTCTTTAAAACAGACCTGAACACACATAAAATCATTCTCCTTTTTTATTCTTTATATAATCCGCCATTTTTTAATCTTCTCTTAAACTGAGTACATTATAATCGAATCCTATCCGAAAAAAAATGGATTATTTTTCGATTTTATGTGATATTTTTTTGTTTTTTTCGCCTTTTTTCTATTTTTCCTGTCTGACCCAGACTGCCATTTCATTTTCTCCGCGGTTGGCCCAGACATAATATGGTATGAAATGCAGCTTAACCGGTTCCTTCACTGCTGCTTTAAGAGGCTGATACAGCCCGGCCTGTGAGGGCTGTACCTGCTGTCGGAAACCATCCATGACAACAGAGACCACCTGTTCCCCTGCAGCGGTAAAGTCTTCTGTCTCCGCCTCCTTACTGCAGTCCACTGTCAGCAGATGCAGATCCGGTCCATTGTCAGCCTCCTCCAAACAGTACACCATAGGGCCTCTTGCCACAGCCACTTTACCGATATCTTCCCGGACCATTGGGTCCGCCTGCATGATTTTCACATCCATAGCCAGCTCCAGGGATATGCACTCGCCCGGTTTCCAGCATTTTGTCACATACAGATATCCGTCTTTTTTTGTGCACTCACTGTCCTTCACACCTTTTACACGGAACCCTCCGTTTTCCTCCCCGCACCAGTCCGGAATGCGAAGAGCTATGGTAAACGGTACGGCTTCTCCACTCACCCGGATTTCCACCTGACCGCTTCTTGGCAGGTTTGATGAGACTGTGATCGTAAGCTCTTTTCCGTTCACCTGCTTTTTAATGATACTTCCCATATAGAGATGTACAAACAGTGTATCCTCTTTTTCCGTATACGCGTAAGAGCTTATGGAACTCAGAAGCCTTGCAAGGTTGGGAGGGCAGCATGCACAGCCGAACCACTTCTGGCGTACAGGTTTTACATGGGCTTTTCTCTCATCTTTATGGCAGGCCTCCGGGTTCACCTCCAATGGATTGACATAGAAGAAACTTCTGCCGTCCAAAGCCATACCGCTGAGCACACAGTTGTACAAAGCACGCTCCATCACATCTGCATATCCGGAGACTGGCCTGATCTCCAGCATTCTCCTTGCCACAAATACAAGGCCGATGGCCGCGCAGGTCTCCGCATATGCCGTATCATTGGGCAGGTCATAATCAAAGGAAAATGCCTCTCCCAAGTGAGTGCCGCCTATACCGCCTGTGATATACATCTTACGGCTGACCATATTATCCCATAATTTTTCACAGGCACTGTAAAGGGGTTCATCCTGTGTTATCCTTGCTATATCTGTCATCCCCGCATAGAGATAGACCGCGCGCACGGCATGCCCTACAGCTTCCTCCTGTTCACGCACGGGAACGTGTGCCTGATTGTATGCGTAGCGGAGTCCATCCGGAGAATTCCCCACACATTCCGGGTGCTCCTTGTCAAAGTAATAAGGCCTGCTGCCCCTCTCATCCACAAAGAACCGTGCCAGACTCAGATACTTTTCATCTCCCGTGGCTTCATACAGACGGACAAGTGCCATCTCGGCGATCTCATGCCCCGGGTATCCTTTGCATTTTCCCTCCTCAGGACCAAAACACTCGGCGGTATAATCTGCATAACCCATTGCCGCTTTCAGCAGCTTATCTTTTCCTGTGGCCTGATAATAAGCCACTGCGCCTTCGATCAAATGTCCGAGACAGTAAAGCTCATGATGGTCTTTCAGATCAGTAAATATTTTATCCTTGCCGTTCAGGATATAATAGGTGTCTAGATAGCCGTCCTCCTGCTGGGCCGCACAGACAATATCAATAGCCGCGTCTGCAGTCTTTTCAAGCTCCGGATCCGGGTGCTGGGTAAGGGAATATCCCACTGCTTCGATCCATTTATAAAAATCACTGTCCTGAAATACAAAACCATAAAATTTATCTTCCAAATGCTCCGGGTCTTTTGGAAGAGCCTCAAAACCTCGGAAGGTATAGGAAGGCTCCTGATAATCTCCTCCCAATTCTTTCCTCTCCAGATTTTTCTTTCCCGCTATTTTAAAGTTTCTCATACAATAACTGGGAGCCGCGCCCTCCACCTGATCGTTCAGCGCGTCCCACTGATAGGGCAGCATCTGGTTTCTTACCAGCTCCATCTCTTTTTTCCAAAAATCATCAGTTATCTGTACGCTTCTCAGGGAAAGCGGTTTGCTGAAATCTTCTCTGTTCATTCTATTCATCCTCCGTCTGCCTTCTGTTTCCCACTTTCGGCAATCCTATTTATATATTTCTTTTGTCATGGTAAGTGTAGCAGAAGTGAATTCTCATATCCATTGCCAATGAGGAACATAGCATGTATAATATGGAAAACAGCTTATTAAAAAGGAGGAATCTACATGCTTGTCTTAGAAAAAATGGCACACCGGCAGATAACCAGTGCCAACTATATTACCTCTGTAAACGGTATGCTCCACCCAGACCGTACTCTTCCGGAACACGATTTTCTCTATATGCTTGATGGCGGCTGGGAGATTATAGAGGATGGGCACATCTATGAAATGCAGCGGGATGACCTGCTGATCCTCCGTGCAGGCAGACATCACTATGGGAAAAAACTCTGCAACCCCGGAAACCGGCATATGTACTTTCATGTATTACCCACATCTTCCGAAAAGGACGAAAAAAGCGGCATGGAAGAAATGGAAATCTCCACACTTCTTCCATGCCATACCCTGCTGCACTGCCGGCATGCTCCACATATCCGCAGGTATTTTGAAGAGCTTATCTCCGCCTTTTGGTCAGACAGCCCGGAAAAGCTCTGCCGCCTCTCCCTGCTCTTTAATCTGCTCTTATGTGAAATAGCACAACTGCAGACTTCCCCGAGGGATAAGCAGCCCTCCGATCCTTTAGTGGAGGATATCTGCCGTCAGATACAATCAAATCCCCAGATCTTTTACACTGCCGGGGAAATGGCAGACGCTCATTTTATCTGTGCCCGTACGCTTAACAACCGCTTTCTGAAAGTCTGCCAAAAGACGTTTTACGCCTATCAGATGGAAACCAAACTGGAGATGGTGCGGCATTTTCTGATACACCAGCCGGATTCCACTCTTCATGAGGCTGCCGTCAACTTCGGATTTTATGATGAGTTTCATCTGAGCAAAGCATTTAAGAAACAATTTAAAATGTCCCCATCACAATTTCGGAATTCCCATAGCTCGGGCCATGACAGCCCTTTGCGGCAGACTGCCGTTACAGATTGAAATACGCATCTATGCCGTCGGCAATTCCCTGTACCATATTTTTCTGCATATCAGGGTCCTGCATTTTCTGGTCATCATTCTGGTTGGTCATAAAGCCCATCTCCAAAATAGTGACCGGGACTGTACTCCAGTTGATGCCGGTCATGTTGTCATAGAGCCTTACGCCATTATTCTTGATTCCCGTTGCCTGACAGTAGGCATTAATGATTTCCTCCCCCAGTCTGCTGCTTTCCTGGTGAAGCTGGCCCACATAGGGATTCTCTGCAGAGGGGATCATGGTCATGGCTCCGTTTGCGCTGTTGTCCTCACTGCCGTCCGCATGGATTCTCACAAGGATCTCAGCACCGTTCTCTGCCGCGATCTGAGCGCGTTCTACGTTGCTGACGGCTGTGTCGTTGTCCTCTCTTGTCATAATGACCTCATATCCCCGGCTTTTTAACTCTGCCTGAAGCTGCATGGAAATATTGAGCGTCAGCTCATATTCAGGGACACCTGTGTAGACTCCCTGCGTACCGGATGCAAACTTATCTTTCATCTCCTCAGAGCCTGGGCCAAGGGGTTCCGTTCCTCCTGTATCCGCTCCTGGCCCCTGATGTCCGGGATCCACAGCTACTTTTCTTCCGTTACTCTTTGATTCTGTATTTTGCGCAGTGGATGTATCTGCATCCTGACCGTCTCCTGCTGATCCGGCATCTTGGACGTCCCCTGTCGTTTCTCCATTCTGCTCCGCTTTTTCCTCCAATGCCTGCTTTTCGGCTTCTTTCTTTAATTCCTCCAGCTCCTTTTCCAGGGACTCTGAAGATTTCTGCATTTTGCTTATCTGTCTGTCCATACGCTTCATCTCCTGCTGGAGCGATCTGCTTTTCTGTGTGCCTGTCACTGCCAGAACTGCCAGCACAGCAGCCAGCACAAAGATCAAACTGCCGAATATAATTCCCATTTTTTTCATTCTCCCATTCCTTTCCCGCTGTATTTGCCAATTCCATTACTCTTTCTGTAGCAGCCCGGGCTTATCCCCACATGTTTCCTGAATATCTTCGCAAAGTAATTCCCATTGGAAAAGCCATTTGCTCTTGCGATACAATCAATGCTTTGCTCCGTACCCAACAGATCATTCATGGCTGACTGCAGACGGAGTCCTGTCAGATAGGACAGGGGCGCTGTTCCCATCTCCTCTTTAAATGCTCTTGACAGATGTTCCGGCGATAGGTCCAGTCTGGCTGCCAGCTCCTCTATTCCGGCCAGCCCCCGGTATTCTTCCTCCATGATTTCTGCTGCCTTCTTGACAGAGGAACTCTTTTTCTGTGCCGCCGGGTGTTCCGTCTCCCTCAAGACAGCGCAGAGAAAACGGTAGAGGAACTCTCCGCCCTCGTATTTTTGAAGCCGCTCCCCGTTTGTCAGACGTTTCTGCAGACTAAGAGCCATGCGCACAGGAGGGCTGTTTTCATCCAGATCCAGAATATCCGGGCTGATATCTCTTATCTTTTTTACAAAAGGCAGTGCTGCGGTCCCACAGAAATGCAGATAGAGAAATTCCCATGGTTCATTCCTGTCTCTTTCCAGATAATATCTGCTTTCTTCGGGAAACCGGATCAGAAATCCCTGACCGCGCGTCACTCTGTATCTTTTTTTATTCCTCTCAAATATCCCTTCCCCGGAAAGCGTATACTGAAAGAGAAAACCTTCATACCCAGGCCTCCTGTCATTGGAAAAATCATACGTCTCCCCGCACCGGCGCTCCACACCGCCGTCCAGCAGGATAAGCGGCTGGGGCTCCATGTCATCCTGATTCAAGACGCCGAATACGCCCCTCTTGTACTCCATCAAAAATTTACCTCTTCATATCAAATTTCTATTCTTTTGTTTTTCACACAATCTTATTATAATTACTGTTACAGGATAAGTCAAAGAAAACAATAGAAGTCAAAATTCTACCCTGTTTTCCAATATATCAGGAGGTTCTTATGAATAAAAACAGTTTTGCCAAGGTTCCGCCTATGGGCTGGAACAGTTATGACTATTATGACACAACAGTCAATGAGGAACAGGTAAAGGCCAACGCTGACTATATGGCAGCGCATTTGAAGGAATTCGGCTGGGAATATATCGTTGTGGATATCCAGTGGTATGCCCATAAAGCCGGATCTATGAGAAAGCAGTTCCAGTATATCCCCTTCTCTGAACTGGAGATGGACGAATATTCCCGCCTGCTGCCTGACCCGGAGCGTTTTCCTTCTTCCGCCGGTCAAAAGGGCTTTGGTCCATTGGCTGATCATGTGCACAGTCTTGGTCTGAAATTCGGTATTCACATCATGCGCGGAATTCCCCGTATAGCGGCTCAGAACCATATGAAAATAAAGGACTGTGATGTGACCGCTGACATAGCTGCCAACCCATACTCCATCTGCCCCTGGAATCCGGATATGTATGGCCTGAACAATACACCTGCCGGACAGGCTTACTATGATTCTCTGCTGGAATTATACGCGTCCTGGGGTGTAGATTTCATCAAATGCGATGACATCTGCAATACCTGCAACCAAAGCCCTCACCGGGAAAACCAGTATAATGCCGCTCACGAGGTGGAGATGCTTGCAAACGCGATCAAGCGCTGCGGACGCCCCATTGTATTCTCTCTTTCACCTGGACCTGCCCTCATTGACAGAGCCTGGCATTATGAAAAGTATGCCAATATGTGGCGCATTACCGATGATTTCTGGGATGAATGGAAATATTTAAAGGACATGTTCCGCCGCTGTGAGCTGTGGCAGACACAAGTCTCGGAAGGATGTTATCCCGACTGCGACATGCTTCCTCTGGGATGGATCGGTAAAGGCTTTGGGGATGAGCGCATGACAAGATTCACAAAAGAGGAACAGCGTACTATGATGACACTCTGGTGCCTGTTTGGTTCCCCGCTTATGCTGGGCGCGGAGATGACAAAGTTGGATGACTGGACACTGTCCCTGCTCACCAACCGCAAAGTGCTGGCGCTGCTGCCCCCATCCTGCCGTCCCAGACAGATCTGCCTGGATAAGGAGAAAGCCGTGTGGACTGCCTGTGATGAAAAAGAAGGGACTTTCTATACCGCACTGTTTAATTTAAGTGATGAGACTGCTTCAATCCGCGTTGCTCTGGATGAACTGGGAAAAGAATTTGACGGAAATGTCACTCTTATAGATTTGTGGGATGGAACTTCATTCCGCAGTGAGAAACGGGAAATCTGCGCTGTACTGCCGGAACATGGTTGTGTGTTGTATCAGGTGTTCCGGTGAAAATAGCGGAATAGGTATAACAGTTCAGTTTGTCTGAACTGTCACATATAAAAAATTGGGCTGCAGCCAAAACTGAATTTCCGTTTTAGCTGCAGCCTCGTTTTTACATACGCACCATACACTCTTTTTTATAAAAGCAAATGCCATATTTTAAAATATTGGTATAACCCTCATTGCGAAGTTCTGCGTCATATTTCTGTTCCTCAAAAGTCTCCATTCTCAATGGCCTTATACAATTGGCTCAGATCCGTGTCCCGTATTTTCCGGTCAAACCAGGAGAGTATCGTATTTTTATAAATATACTGCACCTCAGCATTGGGAATAGCCATTTCAATTTATACTTCATTGGCAGAAATAACGAAAGCCCCCTTTTCTTTTTCCAGCTATTATTGTTGAGCATCATAACTCAGTATAATACTTCCGTCTCAATTACACTTTTCCCTTCCCCTATCTCATATCTCACAACAGGGATCACCGTTTTACTGTGGATCAAATTCGTATTCGGGTCCGGCTTGACCATCATAGGCTCTCCCCCTCCCTGAAGGCAGCGCACCCGGCATCCGTCCGCATCTCCCACAGGCAGGGCAAAACCGGCATCATACGCGATACACTCATATTTACTCTCAATCTCATGTATCCTTTTATGCCCCTCACGGGTAGGAATGATCTTGGACCGCACACGAATCCCCGGAAGCGGTGACCAGACGGACACCACATGTTCTTTTGTCACCTCATAGCTCTCTGCCTGCCCCCGGATAAATATATGCCCCAGCACTTCAAAGGACAGCACACTGTCCGACGCTGCCTCCTGGAAATTTACCGGGGAGCGCATGACACTGAATCCGTATTTGGCAGAGTAAGCAAACTTTGCGTATTTTTCCTCTGTATGACCATGCACATGCCCAAAGGTCCGTCCTCCGGGAAGAGCCACAACATTGCCGTCCGCTCTTCTCTGTATGATCATGTCAGCCTTCTCCAGATACTTTTCCTCTTCCAGTTCCGGAAGCGGCGCCGCCTCACAGACCCAGAAAGGGTCATCTTCAGGGAGGGCAAGACAGGCAAAGGTCTTCATAGCCCAATAAGGCGACTGCGGAGAGTTATAGCTCTCTGTCATCTGCAGATTAGGATAACAGTACCCGATCGTCAGCAGGCCTGTATGGTCAAAAATGGGCTGTTTCATCCAGTATTCCAGATGGCGGACAAGAATTCCCTTCATTACCGGCAGCGGAAGCGGCTCAATATGTGCCATGATACACGCGGAATAAAAAGCTGCCTGCGCAAAACGGTAAGTCAGAGACCTCCCATAGGGAAGAGCGCTGCCGTCCTCAGCAAACCAGTATACAAAGTCCTTTCCAAACGCCTCTGCCCGTTCCAGGTAACGCCTGCACCGCTCTGGTTCTTCCTCCTTCATGACCATTGCGTATATAATTCCGTAGAACTCCATGGCAAAAGGAATATAATAATCCGCCTGTCCGTTCTCTCCGTCCAGATACCATCCTCCGCCAATATAACAGGATTCAATAAACTCCAGGCTTTCCTCCATTCCCTTATCATCATACGGCATTCCGGCTTTTCTAAGTGCCGTATTCACCAAAATATGAAAGAAACGCCAGTTACAGTCACAGCATTTATTACGGTTGATCTCCCAGAGCCATGCACTTACCTGTTTTTTCTCTTTTTCTGTCAGAGGCTCCCAGATTTTCTCACCTGCAAACAAAATGGCAAAGGCAATGGCAGCCATTTCAACCAGCTTCTGGTCATAATCCTCACATTTTCCCCAGTATTCCGAAGACGCAGGGTCTGTGCCTGACACAAGCCCCTCTCTGTATATGTTTTCAAATGCATCATCCCTTCCGCCCCCTGCCCAGAAAGCTGCCAGTCCCCAGAGCGGACGGGAAAATCCCTCCATCCAGGCACTCTCATCCGGGTAATGGGCACTGGTGCAGCCAATGGTCAGGCGCGCCTTTTTTGTACTGTAATACGGTTTCAGCGGATTTAAAATGTCCAGCATCAAATTTTCAAAATCCTGTCTTGTGTTCAGCTTTTTCTCTCCCATGGCTCTCCCCCTACCAGATCCAGAAATCTTTTTCCATCAGTCTCAGAACTGCCTCGATAAAGAAATAGTCCCCATAAATAATAGGAACCTGACGGTTCTCTCCCTCATCGTGATACGCTACTTTTCCCATGCCCAGGACTCCGTCCTCCTCAGGATTCCAGTTACAGAAATGTTTCTCCATTGCCTGCAGAATGCGCAGAGCGCTTTTTTCGTACAGGAATTTTTCATTTTCCGGCACATGTTTTGCGATCTCCAGGAGGCCGCAGGCTGCACAGGCGCCTGCTGTGGAATCGTAATACAGCGGTTCCTCCGGCGCTCTGAAATCGCACAGAGGAAGGTAATCCGTAAGGGAGACATTGGAGATAAAATAGTGGGCTGTCTGCTTTGCTGCATCCAGATATTTCTGTTCTTTGGTGTGGGCGTAGCTGATGGCAAATCCATAGACTGCCCAGGACTGGCCTCTGGACCAGGATGAGCCTTCCCCGTATCCCTGCCCTGCCGGTGCGTCCAAAAGCTCTCCTGTCAGCGGGTCCAGTATGGCTATGTGATTACAGGAACCGTCCGGGCGCAGTATTTTCTCCATAGCTGTGTCCGCATGCCTTCTGGCAACAGCTTCAAACCGCGGGTCCCCTGACTCCTCAGAAGCCCAGTAGAGAAGGGACAGATTCATCAGGCAGTCTATGATCATCCATCCTGTCTTATCATCATTCCAGGCCCGGATAAAATTGCCCAGCACATTGAACCTTCCTGCCAGCAGATTGGCCGCGTGCTGCCCTCTGACATAGGATGCACGATTCCCTGTGAGCCTGTAATCTGCCACTGCTGTGTGCATCCACATAAATCCCACATCGTGATAAAGCCCCTCATATTCTTCCATGGACCGATCCAGCCGACGCTCCACATTTTCAGCCTTTTGGCGGTAGACTTCTTTCCCGGTGGCGTGATACATCTGCCACAGGATACCACCCCAGAAACCGTTGGTCCACCAGGCAATATCCCTGTCACCCCAATCCTCCTCATAGTGTCCGTTCTGTGGAATATAGGGAATTTTATCTCCCAGTCTTTCACATTCCTTTTCCATCTTTAGGTCAAATTTCGCAAAAGTCTCCTCCAGCCATTTATGATCTGATTCCGATAAAAAATTCTGCATTACTCTGTGTCCTCCATATCTGCATACAGCCTGTGCCCGCAATACCCTCCTGCCAAAGCACGGCTGATCTCTTCTCATCTTATAACTAAGCTCTACGGCTGTACCTGTACCGGCTTCATTCTGCCGTCCGTTCCGAACTCCACCCGGTCAATACATGTCTCACGGTGACAGCCTCTGCCCTCAGGATATTCCCTTACAGGGGTGGCAAAACGGTGATATGCCATATAATAAATATCCTCCTGCGGCTCCCTGAGAATGCAGTGATGGCCTGTCCCCAGCACACCGGCTCCCGGCCTTTTTTCCAGTACCGGATACAGGTATTTCACCGGTCCATACAGGCTGTGGGAAATACCGTAATTCACATGGTAATCCTCACTTCCTGTATCATCACATGACCAGGTAAAATGATATATTCCTTCTCTTTTTAATACGGTTACAGCCTCTCTGAAATCCTCTGCCCCTTCCAGATTTTTCATGGTTTCCGGGCAGATATGAAGCAGGTCTTCACTTAATTTCACAACAGCAGGACTGCCGTTTCCAAACAACATGTACACCTGCCCATCCTCCTCGTAGATGGATGGGTCTATCACCTGGCTCATCTTTACTCCTGCTGCCTGTACCATTTCGGGTGTCAGCAGAGGCTTTGGCTGTGCCCGGTATCCGGATGCAGGAGAACTGCTGACCGCAGCGCCGATACAGGACACTCCATCCGGCCTTTTCGCACAGAAATAAAAGTAAAACTGCCCGTCCCTCTCAAAGACAGCGGGCGCCCATGCCGAGCCTACAGACCATGGAACCTGCTCAGAGGCCGTATCCAAAATGACCCCCTCATCTTTCCATTCTCTCAGATTCTCGGATGAGAAAGCATGAAACTGTGTTCCGGACCAGTTCGCAAAACCGTCTGTTGTTGGATAGAGATAATAGGTATCTTTATATTTCAGCATATCCGGGTCTGCATAAAGTCCGTGAAGTACAGGGTTCTGTCTGCGGCAAAGTCTTAATATACACAGGGATTCCGGTTTTATGTCAACCTCAAATACAGAACTGACAAATTCAATATCCGCCACATCCGGTCTCACCAGATCAGGGTGTTTAAAGGTATTTCTGTCATCCCTGTCAAACCCTTCCATCCGGTATATATGCCCTGTAAAGCGGCTGCCTTCCTCACCCTCCAGACAGATCTGCACGTTCTCTTCTCGGGGCAGGACATTCACTATCTTTACAATAATATCACCTGTTTCCCTTTCCAGGCTGCTGGTGATATACACCGGTTCCGCGGCAACAGGTCGCACCTCTGTCTCCAGCTCTGCCGCGCCGTCCACATAGGTCTCCACTCTTCTTCCCCGAACACGGAGCTCCAGGTCGTAATTCCTTCCGGCTTCTACGCTTCGTGTGCGCTGGATCAGACAGGAATTCCTGCCGTCTATATCCTCTCCGATTATAGAGTCTTCATTGGCCCATCCGCCAAGTCTCCAAAACAGACGGTTCTTCTCATCCTGCTGCCCGAAGCTGACCGTAAATCCCTTTTTGCCGCTCAGCTCCCTGGCGTTGAGACGGATGGTATAATTTTGGCTGTCAACGGTTGCAATTCTTTTTCTGGAACATTCCGGACTCAGCACGGTTTTCTGACAGGTATACTTCTTCCCTGTGTCCTCCTCTGTGATCACAATATTTTCAAATGCCACCTGTGATTCATTGGCCTCCAGAACAATATCACCCGGAAGACTGTCAGGATACCGGCTCATCATTACAGAAGAGCCTTTCCCAGATATCTCCTGCTTAAGAACCGCATCCCCGTGGTGGTTCATGAAGAGCTTCTGTACATGATAACTGGGCGTGGGCACTGCCGCGCAGTTGTCAAACCATATCATATCCGGTCTCCAGTTTTCATAATGTACGTGACAGAAAAGCGGTGCGTAACATGCCAGCTTTACCGCATGGGCAGCGTTCTGCATCCCCACCATGTAGGATGCCTCGGCCAATGCATTAAACCAGGTATTATCCTGAGAAGCATACTCTCCTAAAAATACCTTGGGACCGTTATCCCAAAACGCGTCATAGCGGTGGTGCTCAGCAATAAACCACTCCGGCGACTGATAATAATGTTCATCCACCAGGTCTGCCCCTTCCTCCCTTGCGGACTGCCATCCTCTGTCATATTCCTTTCCCGCGGCGAACGGACCACTGGTCCCGATTATCTTAATCTCAGGATATTTCTCCCTCACTGCCCGGTGGAAAAGAGGATACCGCTCAAAAAACGGTTCTCCCACTTCCTCATTCCCGATACCTATGTATTCCATATGAAAGGGTTCTGGATGCCCCATAGCCGCACGTCTGCTGCCCCAGTATGACTCCGCGTCTCCATTGGCAAATTCAATGAGGTCCAGTGCGTCCTGAACGTAATCTTTCAGTTCATCTCCCACAGCCGCCTCATGGGTGTGGGGATCATAGCCTCCCGGAAGCACCGGGACAGGCTTCGCTCCCAAATCCTCGCATAGCAGAAAATACTCATAATATCCCAGCCCCATAGTCTGATTATATCCCCAATTATTTCTGCAGGCGGGGCGGTTTTCCACAGGACCGATGGTGTTTTTCCACCGGTACAGACTATCCCTGTCTCCGGCGTGAAGGGAACCGCCGTGTACCAAACATCCTCCCGGAAAACGCAAAAATCTGGGATGCATTTCTTCCAAAAGCTGCGCCAGATCCCTGCGCAGGCCGTTCTTTCTGTTCTTATATGTATGTACCGGAAACAGGGAAACAAAATCAAGTTCAACACACCCGCTGCCCTTTGCAGTCACAGCAAGTCTTCCCTGTCTGTCATCACAAGGAACTTTGAACGTGAGCTGGTATTTTTCCCATTTTTCCGTAATATCAATGGTCTGGGAAGTGTATATCTCCCCTGTCCCGGAACGCAGGGATACCACCAGCTTGTCACAGTCTCCCCGCTCCTTTCTGGCATAGCAGGAAAAGTCATAGTATGCCCCTTTTTCATAGAAGATACCCGGACCAAATCCATGGTTACACACACCGATATCCTCCCCCTCTTCCAGTATTTCCATCACCAGATAGTGAGGATTTTCAGGGAAAAGACCATGTTCTTTTTCCACATGAAGCTCGGTCTTTCCTCCCTTTTCAATCTTCTCCCAGGCAGTCAGTCCGTGATAGTCCGGGTTGTCCACAGAGCAAAATTCAAATGCCCGATTGCGGATCAGTTCCGCGTATAATCCTCCGTCTGCCGCATGGTTTAAATCCTCAAAAAAGATACCGAACAGGTCCTGCATATCTGCCTTTTCCGCTCTTGTATTTATCTTTACCTGCATATTATATTCTTCCTTTCCTGTAACCTTCAGCCGGGCAAATAATTACCCTCTTTCAAATCTGTGTCTGTGCGCTGCCAGGCATACTGTCTGGCATGAAGTACCAGTAACCTGTCACTCTGATATCTTGTTGCCAAAACAGGTTTGCAGGCGCTCATATTCCTCTTCCTTCAGAACCAGCACAGAACCATGGCGCTTGCAGACATCTCCCATATGGTAATCTCCGGGTTCTGCCACTTTAAAGTCGCCTTTTTCCAGGCTTGTGCAGATAAGGGGAAGATACCCAAGCCCTTGCGCAAACCGATCCACCATAAGACACCATTCTCCCTCTTCTCCTATGGGGAATGCTGCCGGTCCTTCCACTCCCATCAAAGTATTTAATGTCTCCGCATCCATCTCCGTAAATTCTCCCTGAAGACTTGTGCCTCTGTCCATGCGTACCTTTTTAGTTGTCTCGTCCTTGGAAAAACGGTAGAAAACACCAGCCACCTCCACTATAGTGGTATCTATCACATGATGTTCCCTCTCAATGTATTTTCCCGGTGCTGTGAACTCTTTAAAATCTCTTGTATAGGCGCTGTAAATCCTCTGTTTGTGCGCGGTATCACCTGTCTCCTTTGTCATGGAGGCCCAGAACACAAGATATGCTTCCTTCTCCGGGTCATATACTGCCTCCGGCGCCCACGCGCAGCCTGCCCCGGGGACCCCTGTCTCGAATGTCCAGGGTTCTGACCAGTTTACCAGGTCCGTGGAACACCAGATCACGATTTTTGTACTTCCCTCCATCTGTGCCGCGGTCCAACCTTTGCCGTTTGCTATCCTTAAGTCCGTTGCAATGATATAAAATTTCCCGTCTATGACAGATCTTACTATAAACGGATCCCTGACTCCCTTTTCCCCGGCTTTCCAGCGGATCACCGGCTTTTGGCCGTTTAGATCCTGCCAGTGCAGTCCATCCCTGCTAAGCGCATAATACACCTGCTCTCCCTCGGGGGATTCCCCTGTAAAATGTACAAATAAATAACCTTTTTTTCTATTCTCCATGCAGCTTTTTCCTCCTCATCCGCACTATCTTTTCATTTTATGAAATCGGTTTCAAATTTATTTCATTTTACTACAACCCACGTATTTTCACAATGGCTTTCCGCAAAAAAGTCGCTGATTTACAATAAGTCTCTCTTAATTCCATTGTTTTCCCCGGCAGGTTCCCTATAATATGTTTTAGCAGAAAAACAAAACCAAAAGTATAACACCGTGTGGGGACTGAACAGTTCCCCAAAAGCATAGATCAGGAGGTATTTCTATATGAATACAACACATTATCCCATAAATAAAAACTGTAGATTTCACCTGGGTGACTGCCCGGATGCCTGGCAGGCATGGTACGACGATTCAGACTGGGAAAGTGTTTCCCTTCCCCATGATTGGTCTGTAACCCTGCCTTTCTCCAGAGAATATTCCAGCGGCACCGGGTATCTGGCCGGGGGGATCGGATGGTATCGTTTCCGTATCACTCCCCATGAATCCTGGAAAGGCAAACGTCTGTATCTGGCCTTCGATGGCGTGTACAAGAACAGCCGCGTATGGTGCAACAGCTATTACCTGGGAAACAGGCCCAACGGATATATTTCCTTTACTTATGATATTACAGAGCAGTTCAGCTTTGACCGGGAGAATATCATCTGTGTCTGCGCAGACCACAGGGATATTGCGGATTCCCGCTGGTTCACCGGTTCCGGCATCACCAGAAAAGTACAGCTCATCGTTCAGGAACCCGTGCACATGGTTCCCTGGAGCATGGCCTTTGAAACCCCCGAGGTCTCTTCTCAAAAAGCTGCTTTTTGCGCCTCCTGTGAAATAAAAAATGACACACTGGAGGAGGTACAGGTTACAGCTAAATTCAGACTGATCAAGACAGAAAACACAAAAAGTAATATTGAAAACTGCAATTTTGCAGCCCACGAGACACCGCCTGAAAACTCCCACACATTCTCTTATACGGAGGACAGGATACAGGCTGAAGCCTCTGTAAATATGCGTATCCCTGCCGGTGCCGCATGCAGGGCTAAAGTCGCAGGTGAGGTTCTTTCTCCCGTCCTGTGGTCTCCTGATTCACCGGATCTATATACTCTGGAAACCTGGATCTGCCCTGCTGACAGTGTTTCCGGCCAAGCCTGCCGCACTGAAGCCTACAGAGTTGACAGCCGCAGGGTGGGTATCCGGAGTATCCGTTTTGATGCAGATACAGGCTTTTACCTGAATGACAAAAATATGCTGACAAAAGGCGTTTGTGTTCACCACGACGCCGGCTGCCTGGGCGCTGCCGTTCCTGTTCCTGTGTGGGAAAGACGTCTGAAAAAGCTGAAGGATATGGGATGTAACGCCATCCGCATGAGCCACAATCCCCATATGCCGGAGCTTTATGACTTATGTGATTCCATGGGATTTCTTGTCATAGACGAGGCTTTCGACGAGTGGGAGGGACCGAAAAACAAGTGGAGTACAGGACATAATGTGTATCCGCCAAAGCATCAGGGGTACTATCTGGATTTTCCCAGGTGGCACAGAGAAGACCTGACAGACCTGGTACGCCGGGACCGCTGCCATCCTTCCATTATCATGTGGAGTATCGGCAACGAGATCGACTACCCCAATGATCCTTACTGCCACGCCTCTTTTACCACCATGACCGGCAATAACGACGCGGATAAACCGGCAGAGGAACGGCAGTATAACCCCAAAAGGCCGGATGCCGGACGCCTTGCTGTACTGGCCGAAAGACTTACCAAGATCGTAAAAGAAAGTGATAAGACACGTCCTGTCACCCTGGCGGCTGCCTTTCCTGAACTGTCCTCCCGGCTGGGATTTCTGGATTCCCTGGATGTGGCAGGATACAACTACAAGGAACATCTATACGAGGAAAGCCACCGCAGATTTCCTGATAAGCCTTTCATCGGCAGCGAGAACGGACACAGCCTGGAAGCGTGGGAGGCTGTGACAAAAAATCCCTATATCTCAGGGCAGTTTCTCTGGACCGGGATCGATTATCTGGGAGAGGCAAAAGGCTGGCCCATCCACGGCTCTGGTGCCGGACTTCTGACTCTTGCGGGATTTGAAAAGCCGGGTTATTACCGCAGGCAGAGTCTGTGGTCTGCCAAACCTATGGTACATCTGTCCACAGCCCGCCTGGACACAGACCAGGGGGAATGGACTCCCGTATCTGATACCTGGAATTACCCGGAAAAAGAAAAAGTCCTTGTGAAATGTTATACGAATCTGCCTCAGGTGGAGCTGTGGCTGAATGACGAATGTCTGGGCACCTATCAAAAGCCCCCTGCCTGCGACGCTGTTATGATCACCACCGACTATGTTCCCGGTACGCTGAAAGCCCTTGGAAAAGCCTCGGACGGTACCGAAGTTTCCCATACCCTGACTACCACAGGCACAGCCTGCCGGATCTCCCTGCATTGTTATGAGGATATCCTTCCCTCAGCCGCAAAACCAACTTTCCGTCAGATTGAGGTGCTCATGAAAGACACCTGGGGAAATCCTGTTTTATCTGACTGCTCACTTTTGCATGTGGAAGCGGAAAACGGCCAAATACTGGGTTTGGAAAATGGAGATCTGACAGATGTGACAGATTACAGCGCCGCTTTCAGACGGGCATATCACGGCAGATTATTGATTTATGTAAACCATATAGATGAAGAAAAAGAAATGACTGTCACTGTTTCCGGTGATGCGGAGGCAAATATAAAAACGGCGGTCCTGACTCTTTCCTCCTTAAAATAACATAGAGAAAACAGGAGTTCAGACAAGCTTGCTCCGGTACTTACGGTCAAACAGAAGCAGGCCGACAGAAAGGAAATTCCATGAAATTCTTTCATTATGACAAGACACTCAGCATTATGAAAACACCGCAGGGCACTATGACCCTGTCCCGCATTTTCGTTCCCTTTTTTACGGAAATGCTGCTGCTCAACATGATGGGTACTATCAATACCCTGATGCTCGCCCATTACTCAGATGACGCGGTGGCTGCCGTAGGCTCTGCCACCCAGCTTCTGGGAATGATACTCACATTTTATACTGTGATCAGCACAGGCGCTTCCATTGTGATCAATCACAATCTGGGCGCGGAAAATACGGAAAAAGCTTCTGACGCAGCCCTTACTTCCATTATCCTGTGCGGTTCCCTGAGCCTGATCCTGGGCACCTGTCTCTCCCTTGCCGCAAGGCCGCTTTTGGGCCTTATGCATCTGCAGGGACAGGTTTTAGACTATGCCGTCACCTATTTCCGGATCGCAGTGCAGTTTTCCTTTTTCCAGGCAGTAACCTCCAGTATCTCCGGCATTTTCAGAAGCTATGGCAAGCCAAAGATATCTGTCTGTGTCTCACTTACTATGAATGGCATGAATGCAGCACTGGCTTATCTGGTCATCTTTCGACCCATAGAACTTCCCGTCTCAGGGGTATCCGGTATTGCCGCAGCCTATGTGTGCAGTCAGCTTTTCGGACTGCTCCTGATCCTTACCTTCCTGCGGAAAATCCCCCTTGGGCTGCATTTCAGGCAAAAAAACTTCGCCTCCCTGAAGGTCGCCGTGACCATGCTGAAGGTGGGAATTCCGGGAGGGATCAGCAGCATCTCCTACAACCTCTCTCAGGTGGTCTCCACCTCCATCATTGCCATTTTAGGGGTTGCTGCCATTTCCACCAAAATCTATGTGTCCAACATTGTCTTTTATGTATATGTATTCGGCATGAGCCTTGGCCTGTCCACCTCCCTGATGATCGGATGGCTTGCCGGAGCCGGGAAATATGAACAGGCCTACCGTCTGAATCTGCAGAACCTGAAGCTGACCATAAGCGCCAATGTAATGCTGTCCTTTTTGATCTTTTTGCTGGCAGAACCACTGCTTGGATGCTTTACCACAGACCCACAGATCATTTCCATGGGCAGACATCTGATGCTTATTGATATACTGGTGGAAATAGGCAGAGGATTCAACCATGTGGAGGAGAATTCCCTGCGGGGTGCCGGCGATGTGGTCTATCCCATGGCCGTATCCATGATATCCTGCTGGACCATGAGCATTCTATTTTCCTACATTCTGGGAATCCACATGGGACTTGGACTGACGGGGTGCTGGATTGCCTTTGCCATGGATGAATTCTTCAGAGGCACCGCATATCTGATACGCTGGAGATCAAGAAAATGGACCACGAAAACAGTCGCGGTCCATGCCTGAAAAAGCTATTCTGCCAGCTATCTTATTTTCTCTGTATGCGGCCCAAATCCATCTCATATACGGAGTCGCACAACTGCCTGATATCCTCCTGGTTATGGCTTGCCAGCAGGATCGTGTTTCCCTTTTCTTTTAATTTGAGCAGTAACTGCCTCATATCCTCTACTCCTTGATTGTCCAGGCCGTTCATCGGTTCGTCCAGGATCAATATATTCTGATCCTCCATAATTGCCTGGGCAATCCCCAGTCTCTGGCGCATTCCCATAGAATATTTTCCCACTTTTTTATTCTTTTGCTCCGCAAGGCCCACCAGGTCTAAGACATCATTTATCTTTTCCCTGTCAGGCTTACCGTTTAGTCCCATTAAAAATTCCAGGTTTTTGTAACCGCTGTAATGCCTCAAAAATCCGGGTGATTCTATGATGATCCCCAGATTCGACAGGGTACTTTTGTCCCTTCCCACAGCCTTTCCTTCTATCTGTATCTCACCCCTGTCTATCTGCAGAAAACCACAGATACATTTAAAAAGCACTGTCTTCCCGGAGCCATTTCTTCCTATGATTCCGCAAATACTCCCCTTATCCGCCTGCAAGCTGACGTCATGCAGAACCTCAATATTTTTAAATGATTTGTAAACATTTTTCACTTCTATGGTATGGTTCATTCTTCAACCTCCGGGAGATCTTTGTGCAGGATACCGTATATACATCCCAGGAACAATATGGTGATCAAAACACTCAAAATAAGGATTTGCTGTATGGCGTCAGGGCCTCTGTAAGTGGGACTGTAAAACAGATACGAGGGATCCAGCCAGGCCGCGGTTGCCAGATAATGAATGGGGGTTGGCATAAAAGAAAGGCGGTAAGGAGCCAGGATCACCAGCATTGCGGCCGCGATCCCCACCTCACGTTTCAGGAACAGGTTGCAGAAAAACAACACCAAACCAATCAGAACCGCATTTAAAATTCCCATCATACAGGTCCAACCCAGAGCCTCCATAGGCTTAAACTGATTCAAAATATCTACAGGCACCTGCAAAGGGATTCCACTGTTAAGTCCCGCATCTGTCCGTGCCAGTGTATTCCAAACATTGCCCCACTCATTTCTGAATGATATGTGGGGAAACAGAAAAATCAAACTCATAAGATAAAGCATAAGAAAATATAACACACTGCCCAAAATAATATAACATATCTGTCCCACTGCCCATACAATTTTTCCGGTTCTTATGGTCAAATACATTTGGGAGCGGTTAAAAAACGGTGCGTTGCTGAACAACAGAGCCACCCCTGCCAAAAAACAAAAAATAACCGATGGATGGATAAATAAAAAACTGAATAAAAAAGGAGTTGCCTTCAACTGATGCATTTCCAAAAATGCGCGGAGGGAAGACATCAGTGTACTCAAAAATATAAAATTACAAATAACGATCATATACAGTCTGGGATTGCGGATCAATTGTACTAACTGATATCTGGTTATCCGCAGAATACGATGTCTATGCTTCATACTCGTACCTCCTGATCCCAAAATACAGCAAAATACAGGAACCTATATAAGAACAGAGTGCAAATATGGCAATATACAGAAAGAACAGGGTACAGGGCTGACTGGTATTGACCACCCAAAACATACTTTCCACATCTGCAGAAAATTTTATAATATAATTGGAAACAAAAATCAGTATAAAGAATAAAACAGGCGGTACGCACAATACCAGGAAGCCATCCCGTATATAAGCAGACAAAGCCAAGGATGCTGCCGCCATACAACTACAGCAGATTCCATTCACCAGCGTTTGAAGAAAGATAAATCCCATTGTGTGCTCAGGAAGCATAAACCCAAAGGTTGTAATCTCTTTTAAATTTTCCACAGCCAGACCTCTGTCTGACACCAGAGGATACTGAGTCAATTCAAAAGCCAGATATAAAAAAGTTCCCAGACAATAGACTGCAATGGTTCCAATAACACAGACTGATACTTTGGATAACACATATTTTTGAAGTGAAACCCTGCACAGTATATTTTTGATTTCATGGTCCTGCATATCTTCACATACGCTCAATCCATAAAATCCATTACAGACTGCCATAGTAATATATACAACTGTACTTCGCCCCACTGTTCCAAAGAATATCCCCAAAACATCCATTTCCAGGAAGAACCTCCGGCTGTTCCCGTACCATAAAATCGCTACTGCCAGAACAATCAGTACAAATCTTTTATTTAGAAAAGCCCTCTTCATATCCATACGAAAAATTCCCATATGACTCTCCTGTTTTTTTAATCCGTTACCATACAGCCTATCGGTTTTATAGCAGCAAATGCATACATACAGACTACAAAAATGCGGACTTTTTAAATATTTCTTCTGTACCTGAGAGGTTGGGTGCAAAAGCCGCCAAATCTGTCTGCCCCAACCTCCAAATGAGCAGTCCGGTTAAACTGTCAATTCCTGACCATTCACAGCATCTATAACCATTTTACTCTCAAAAGAATAGTCCTCACCTGAAACTGTGGTGTCAAAGACCCATACCGGCCTTAGTTCTGCCGTGTTATCCTTCCCCGGAATTATATCCATCATGAAAGAAATCCGTTTTACCTCATAGGAGGTACCTACAAGACTCTTATAGTTTTGAAAAAATGTGTCGGCCGCTTTATCAAGTGATATTAAATCCACTACATCTGTCTGTGTCCACGCATAGCATCCTTGAATACCAGCCCCTACTATGCCGGATTGATTCAACATGACTGTGGCCTCCTCACCGTCTTCAAATCCCTGGCCTGCGTAAAGATTATAGATAAGAGGAATCCCGTTATATTCCTGCCGGAAATAAAAATAATAGGTATCATCTGCCGAGGACCAGGATTCTTTTTTCAGGGAAGGGTCTGCTTCTCCGCTGATATCTATTATATCCTCCTCCTGCTGCATGGTCTCATGATCCATAACATAAGCAGTTACCACTTCACCCAGATTGATACCATACTTTTTAAACAGCCGGCGGACAGTATCTGCGGCATCTGCCTGGCTCATGAAATCCAGATTTTCTTTTTTCTGATATAAATCTGCATTATACTCTTCTGCAAAGGTTTCTGTGACAATGCAGTTAGTGTAATGCTGATATAACCCGGAATTTATAATAAATTCACAGGAATTATTATAAGCAAGAACAAATGCATGATCTATATCCTCTAAATTTTCCAGAGAGAAGAATGGGCTGTTTTCATCATGATCAAACTTCAGAGAAATATCAGGCGGAAGCAAATCATTTTTCATCTCTTCGCTCATTTCACTCAAAGGCAGAGGTTCTCCTGAAGCACAATAAACAGGTTTTTCTTTTACTGTATCCGGAATCACCACATCAGCATCTATACTGATGTTTTCTTCTTTTCTCGTGAATGTAGTAACCGACGAGTCAAAAATTGAACGTTCTGACTCTTGTACGGCTTTTGTCTTTGATTCTTTTTCCGTATCCAGTGAAGAGGGTTGTTCCTCTCTGCCGCAAGAAATCAGTCCCACTCCCAAAATCGCATATAATATAATAACTCTTAAACTTAACTTCTTCTTACTCATGGATTATACTGTCCTCTGATGGTTGTACCCACACCGCCCATGGGATCATAGTGAATATAGAAAGTATCCTTCATATTGGCATATCCCATATATCCTAATTTCTTTGCTTTCGTTGGGGATGAAAAAGACCAACTGCCTGTTGCTACACCATATATACTGCCGTTATCAACATTGATCGCTACGGATTTATTCGTAGAATGGTATGTGGTAGTAACATATGCTGCCTGTTCCAGATCACTTTTCTTCCCTGGCGCTGTCCTTTTATCAACAGCATTCGTTGTAAATGCAAAATATTCTTTGCCTGCATATACGGGGATGGAACATGTAAATATCGTTGAAAATAATAACCCGATTGCTATGATTTTTTTTGCGCGATTCTTCATAATGTCTATCTCCTTTCGTAGACGATAATCAATGAATCTATTCTCTAAAATATTATATGCTGTACATTGGAATCCCCTCTTTCCTGGATATATTAAAATCTGTATTACATATAATTATGTATTAACAATACCTTATTATCAGCAAATTGTCAACATCAATATTATGTATTCAAATTACATTTATGAACTTTGTATATTCATCTCAAATATATCTATTGACATTTTGTACAATATATCTTATCCTGATATAGAAAGGAGAATAACATGATATCACTTTTTGAAAAAGAAGAAGCTGTTATGTATACTATCTGGAATATAGGACACCCATGTGTAATTTCTGACATATTAAAAACCAATCCGGAATTGAACAGAAACACGGTTGTAAAGGTTTTAAAAACTCTTACTTCAAAGGGTTACATTAAGGTAGATTCTATTATTAAAACAGCAACAAGAACAGGGCGTGGATATATCCCCATAATCCAACAGGAAGATTATGAAGAACAAAAACAATTAATGAGTATGATTGTTGAAAGTTCCAACCCCCAAGACGGGATTTTACAATACTGTTCTACACTGGCTAATGGCAAACATTTAGACGCTGCGTTTATAGACGAGATGGAAAGACTATTTGATAATCTTAAATCAAAGGAGAGTTAAAATATGGAATTATCGTTACCTGCGTTAATAACGTGTTCTATATCCATGTCCATTCTCAGTATCATTATTTATATTGCATTAAGATGGAACTATCTCTACCAAAAAGCGGGTATTCTAAGTGTGTATATATTGATGATTTTAACCATTTTGAGAGGATGCTTTCCGCTGGATATATATAAACCCGGACTGACTAAGACATATGGATCATTAGTAATAATACCTACAATACAGAAAATAATTACCACCCGGATTGCTTATGAGAACCATCGTTTTTTTTCAGTCTTGGATTTAATGATAATTGTGTGGATTGTTGTAGGGACATTTTTATTTATCAAAAAATCGGTTGGATATTATCGCTTGAGCAAAAAAATATCTCAAATGCCCAGATCATCATCACAAAATATAAACCAGGTATATCAAAAAGCATTTCAAAAAATTTTCAAACGTAAAAATTATCATTTTGAAGTTATTGAAATGAAAGAAATATCTACCCCTGCAACTTTCGGCCTCTTCCATCCGGTAATATTACTGCCCCGCATTGAGTTTACTGAGACGGAGCTTTACTGTGTTTTACTGCACGAATTAATACATATTAAACATCGGGACTGGGTGATAAAAGTTATCATGGATTTTATTTCCTGTATTCACTGGTGGAATATATTTGTTTCAATTCTATTACCGTCTCTGCTGCAACAAATTCAGGAATTATATGTAGATCATTCAATGGAAACTTTAGTTCCTGCACAAAATAGATTTGACTATGCCAGCAGTATATTGAAAACGTTAAAATATACCCAAAAAAGTCAAAAAAAGATGACAGCGCAAACTTCTTATTATGCCTTATGTAATTTGTCTAATAAAAAAAATCTTCAGCAAAGATTTAATTATATAAAAAAATGGAAACATAGAAAAAAGTCAAATATATTTATTGCATTAGCTTCAATCTTATTTATGTTTTCCTTTACTTTCGTTTTTGAAGCGCGTAATTTACCTGAATACG
>OKSH01000021.1_pt1 | contig 132911 bp, 121 predicted proteins | sample 1601231 | NCBI WGS metagenome assembly OKSH01 (sample SAMEA3541596, study PRJEB24748) | human gut metagenome | biome: human gut; feature: human-associated habitat; material: faeces | place: China | collected 2012
TCCGCAGTCTTTCAGCTATTTCATTTTCTTCATGTTTTCTTATTGGGACACACCTAATAGAGCATCTCTTTTTCTCGTGTTTATGCGCCGCACATTTCTGGCTCATCTTCCTCCACAATCTTTGTTGCCAGAGGGCGATATTTGCCGCTTTCCCAACGGTGATTCTGGCTGTGAATCCAAAGCATTGCAAGAACAATACCCAGCACGCCCAGAACCAGAGAAGGCAAAACAGGAGAAATATTCGGAATCAGCTTCGGCACACCAAAATACCCCAGCACAATGCCTACGATAAAGCCGATAAAGGGCAGGCCATACATCACGATTACTGCATTAAAAAATGCGTTTTCCTGCAGCTCCAGCTCCACCCAATCGCCTTCCTCTGCATCGCAGAGATTTTTTGCTTCGATATCCATTTCCGTTTTCATCATGCCGGAAAAGCAAGCTCTGCATTCCCCGCAGGCTTCTTTTCTCTGAATTTTTACCATTGCCAGATCGCCTTTTACTTCATGTACGATACCTCTCATACGCGTAACCACCTTTCTATCTCTTTCCCTGCATCCCGCTTTTGCTGAAGGCAGGGCACAGTATATGCTCAAAACTCATTTTATTACTTTTCTAACCTTATCGCATTATACAACAAAATCGTCATAAAAAAAAGTAGTTTTCCGTGGAATTATTGACAAATGTCAGATTTTTTTCTGTGATAGCACCAAAGCACAAAATTTTTGCAAAGCGCACCCAAGGGAACCGCAAACAGCAGCCCCCAGAAGCCGAACATCCGCCCAAAAGCCGCCAGAGAAAGCAGAACCAGAACGGGATGCAGCTCCAATTTCTGCCCGACTGCCTTCGGCACAATGAAAATGCTGTCCACCTGCTGTAAGAGAAGAATCAGCACAGACGCATAGACCGCCTTCATGGGCGCGCCGCTGAAAAGTCCTGCAAGCACCGCCAGGAAAAACGCCATCACCGCCCCAAAATACGGAATCAGATTAGAAAAGCCGGAAACCAGACCAATCAGAATTCCATGCGGCAGACCGACAATCGTAAACGCCGCCGAAAACAACACCGCCATAACAGACGCATCCAGAAGCTGCCCACTGAGGTAGCCCGCAAAAACCGTATACACCTCATGAAAAAGATTTTTTGCGTGTTTCGTGATTTTTTCTCCCAGAAGAACCCTGCTCAATTCGCCCGCAATCCCACGAATTTTTTCCTTCTCCATCAGGAGATAAAACGCTACCACCGCCCCAAGCAGAACGTCCAGCAGACTGCCGCCGATATTCGGAATCACATCCGCCAGCCATAGCATCCTCTCCTGCATCCAATGCGTCGCCTGCTCTATCCACCGAGAAAAAATCCACTCCGCATTCCGGAGAATCCCCATTTCCGCCAGCTTCAAATTCAGAAGCACAAGCATGTCTCCTGCCTGTCGAATATAGTCACCAATCTGCTCCGTCAGGGCAGACAGATTCGTTTGTCCGATTTTCCTTGCCAGAAAACCGCCTATCAGAAAGAGAATCAGCCCGATGGAAAGATATGTCAGCGTTGCGCCTGCCTTGCGGTTTCGGATGCGGCTGCGGTGATATAATGTACACCGCTTTTCATAAAACCTCTGCCAGAATGCAGTCAGCGGTTCAAGCAGCAGTGTAAAGAAAAACGCCCAGAAAACGGGCGCAAAAACGGCGAGGAATGTCCCCGCCGTCTGTAATATGACATTTTTCGCCACAGAGAGCCGCAACAGCAGTGCAATCATCCCCACCAGAAGCAAAACGGTAAGAATGACGTGAAAACCGATTTCCATGTATTTTCTATTCCACGGAAGCCGCATACGCCGCCCTCTTTCGCACGAATTTTTTTGATTTTCTTATTTCAGCCTTGCCAGAACCAGCTTCAGATATTCCCAGATACGGATGGTAGAGGAAATACTGAGTCTTTCATCGGGTGTATGCACATCGTACATATTGGGTCCCAGAGAAATCAGATCCAGACCGGGGATTTTTTTCGCAAACAGCCCACATTCCAGACCTGCATGGATGGCAACCACCTTGGGTTCATCGCCGAATTTTTCCACCCAGACCTCCTTGAAGATGCGCAGCATCTCAGAATTGGGGTTATACTGCCAGCCGGGGTAATCATGCACGCCGACCACCTTTGCACCGCAAAGACTGCCCAGAACCTCAATCTTTTTGCAGATAGCATCCTTTCTGCTTTCCATAGAGCCGCGCACTGCATTATCAATGAAAATATGATCCTCATTTGTTTTCAGAATCCCGATATTACTGGAGGTTTCCACCAATCCATCCATATTGGTATCCATTGTCTGTACACCATAGGGCAGAAGCCGCAGCAATGCAATTACATAATCTCTCGTTTCTGTCGTCAGCACCTCGGCTGCTTCCGGCATCTGCTCCGCTGTCATCAGTATATCGCTTTCGCGGTCTTTATATTCCTCTCGGAACATAGCTTCTGCTTCCTCAATCACAGCCGCTACGGTCTGCACCTGTTCCGGCGCAACTACAACAACCGCCTCTGCTTCCCGACAGATGGCATTATCCATATTGCCGCCATTTGCGCTTACCAGTGCAAAATCTACTCTTTCACGCAGCTCAAAAAGAAATCTGCCCAGAAGCACATTCGCACTTGCCCGCTGCAAATGAATATCCGAACCGGAATGACCGCCCTTCAAGCCGCGAATATGAACGGAAAGGGTTGTGCCTGCCTGCTTTTTCTCTTTTTCAATCGGCAGATACACACGCATCCGTCTGCCGCCGCAGCAGCTTACCATCAGATGCCCTTCCTCCTCGGTATCCATATTTAAAAAGCGTTTGCCTTCCAAATCAAAGGCATCAAAATCTGTTGCACCGCCCATACCGATTTCTTCCTCGACGGTAAAGATACATTCCAGTGGCGGATGTGCAATATCCTCCGCATCCAGAAGTGCCAGCATATACGCCGCTGCAATGCCATTATCCGCACCAAGGGTTGTCCCTCTCGCCTTGATATCGTCCCCGTCAATATAAATTTCGAGGGGCTCTGTCAGAAAATCATGCGTGGTATCCTCGTTTTTATCACAGACCATATCAATATGCCCCTGCATAATCAATACAGGAGAGCTTTCATAGCCTGCTGTGCCGCCCTTTTTAATCAGAACATTCATTTTATTATCCTGACGGCAGTAAAGCCCTCTTTCCTTTGCAAAGGAAACAATATAATCACTCAGTGCTTTTTCGTGAAAGCTTCCATGGGGAATCTCGCAGATTTTTTCAAAATAATCAAAAACTTTATCGCAACCCAGATGGCTTAAAACATTCATTTTTCTTTTCCTCCTAAAATTGTCATTCCTATCTATGATATGCCTCAAAAATCCTTCTGTCAATCACGTTTTCGACAAAAAATATCCATAAAAACGGTTTTTCCTTTTTCTGCGGCTTCTTCCTGATTTTCGCCAATTTTCATGGCAGGATGTTCCTAACATAAACCGCTGCCTGCCGCACATACTAACCTTGCAACACCAAGCAATACAAAACACAAAAATCAGCAAACAACAAGGAGGTTATAAACATGAGCAACAACAATACAAACAGCAACAAAATCAACGTGCCCGAAGCAAGGGCGGCAATGGAACAGTTCAAATTTGAAGTAGCAAACGAAATCGGCGTACCTCTGAAAAAGGGCTACAACGGCGACCTGACATCTGCACAGAATGGCTATGTAGGCGGCTATATGGTAAAAAAGATGATTGAAAAGCAGGAACAGATGATGGCTGAAAAAAATCAGGGCTGATTTCTTCTGAAATGACTTAATTTTGAAAGCCTGACACAAAAAGCCCCTTTGCGGATATTCTCTGCAAAAGGGCTTTTTTTCATACATAAAATTCTATCGGCTTTTTATCTGCAGGGGCAAAATGTTTTTTCTCTGACCACTGTTCCTTCTCTCTCATTCATGCTGGAGCGCACCACTAAGGGAATCTCAAATTTCTTCGCCATCTCTACACAGCGGCTGTGCAGCACCTGCGCGCCATTTAACGCCATGTGCAGCATATCATCATAGGAGATTTCATCCAGCTTTTTTGCTGTCGGTACCTTTCTGGGATCAGCGGTATACACCCCGTCCACATCTGTATAAATTTCACAGGCATCTGCCTGCAATGCCGCCGCCAGGGCAACTGCCGTTGTATCAGAACCGCCTCTGCCAAGTGTGGTATAATCATCATTTTCATTGATGCCCTGAAAGCCTGTCACGATAACAATTTTTTTCTGCGCCAGCTCCTCCCGAATCCGCTCTGTTTCGATATGGGTAATTTTTGCATCCCCATGCACAGAAGTGGTGTGGATTTTCGCCTGAAACGCATTGAGAGAAACCGCAGGCACACCAAGACCTTCCAGCGCCATTGCCATCAATGCAACGGACATCTGCTCACCAATCGTAAAGAGCATATCCATTTCTCTCTCGGAGGGGGTTTCGTTGATTTCCTTCGCCTTGTCAATCAGTTGGTCTGTCACATCGCCCATAGCAGAAAGCACAACAACCACATCGTTGCCCTTTTCATATTCCTTTTTGCATCTTTTTGCCACATGCAAAATACGCTCTCTGTTTGCTACGGAGGTGCCGCCGAATTTTTTTACGATTAACATAGCCGATTCCCCTTTCCATCAACCTCTGTTTCTTTACTATTATTTTACGAAGCACAACTTGCAAATAAAATACATTTTATGCTATGATTATTGCAAAAAGTGCGACCAGAGGAGAAATAATATGGAAACGAATTATGAAAAACGGGGCTATCTTTTGGATGATTTCCGTTTATTTCATTTGAAGGATAAAAACGGAACAAATATCGACTATCATTATCACGAATTTTGCAAGCTGCTGCTCCTGCGCAGCGGCTATGGCGGCTATACCGTAGACGGACAGCGGTATGATTTAAAAACCGGCGATGCGGTTTTAATCGGCAGTCAATGTGTTCATCGTCCGGAATTTGAGCCGGGAGTGCTGTACGAGCGTATCATTATCTATATATCGCCGCAGTTCTTGCAGCAGCAATCTACGCCCGATTGTCAGCTGGAGGAAATTTTCAATGGCAAAAAAGGCGCAGTTCTGCATTTGGAAAATCCCGAAGCCATCTGGACATTGGCAGATGGCTTAGAGCAAGAATTGGAGGGCAACGCCTACGGCAGAGTCATTTTAAGCAACGGTCTCCTTCTGCGCCTTCTGATTGCGCTTGCACGCCGAATGCAGAACCCCGATGCCGCCTTTGCAAAGCCCATCGTACCGACCAACAGCCGTATTCTGGATATCCTGCACTATATAGATGCACACCTGACCGAGGACATTCCGATTGAACGTCTGGCAGAGGAATTTTTCATCAGCAAGTATCACATGATGCGCCTTTTTCGGCAGGAAACAGGCTATTCTATCCATGGCTATTTACAGGAACGTCGTCTGCTCCACGCCAGAGAGCTGATTCGGCAGGGCATTTCCGCTACGGAAAGCTGTTTTCGTTCCGGCTTCGGCAGCTATTCCTCCTTCACGCGTGCTTATGCCAAACGCTTTGGCACAACCCCAACCGGCAGAAAGGGTGCGCCCGCAGAGGAAACCTATGAATGATAACGAAAAAACCGCCGCCTACTTTCCTCGGAAAATAAGCGGCGGTTTTCTTTATGCCGATTTTTTATTATTTCAAGTTAAAGAACGCATCAACGCCCAGATATTCTGCCGCATCGTCCAGTTCCTCTTCGATTCTCAGCAACTGGTTATATTTTGCCACACGGTCTGTTCTTGCAGGTGCGCCGGTTTTAATCTGCCCTGCATTCACAGCAACCACGATATCCGCAATCGTTGCATCCTCTGTTTCGCCACTTCTGTGAGAAACAACTGCTGTCATCTTGTTTCTGTTTGCCAGCTGGATTGCGTTGAAGGTTTCTGTCAGTGTACCAATCTGGTTCACCTTAATCAGAATGGAGTTGCCTGCCTTCAGGTCAATGCCCTTCTGCAATCTTTCTGTATTTGTAACGAACAGGTCATCACCAACCAGCTGAATCTGATTGCCAAGTTCCTTTGTCAGAAGCTGCCAACCTGCCCAGTCCTCCTCAGCCAGACCGTCCTCCAAGGAAACCAGAGGATATTTTGCAACCAAAGCCTTCCAGAAATCAACCATTTCTTCAGAGGTTCTTACGATTTCCTTGCCAAGCATCTTGCTTTCGCCGGGGAAGTGATACTTGCCGTCCTTTTCATCATACAGCTCTGTTGCAGCCGCATCCAGAGCAATCTTGATGTCCTCGCCCCATTTATAGCCTGCGGCTACAACTGCTTCCTGAATCAGGTCAATAACAGCGTCTGCTGTCGGCAAGTCGGGTGCGAAGCCGCCTTCGTCACCAACTGCTGTAGAAAGGCCCTTATCCTTCAGCACCTTTTTCAGCTTATGATAAATTTCTGCGCACATTCTCAGTGCTTCCTTGAAGGAGTCTGCACCAACGGGCATAATCATGAATTCCTGTACGTCTACGGTATTATCTGCGTGCTTACCGCCGTTCATAATATTCATCATGGGAACGGGCATTGTCTTTGCATTAAAGCCGCCCAGATACTGATACAGAGGCAAATCCAGTGCTTCTGCCGCTGCCTTTGCAACTGCCATGGAAACACCCAAGATTGCGTTTGCGCCCAGCTTACCCTTATTGGGTGTGCCATCCAGTGCAATCATCGCCTTATCGATTGCAACCTGATCCAGTGCATTCATACCAATGATAGCGTCTGCAATGATATCGTTTACATTATCCACTGCATCCTGCACGCCAACGCCGTTGTATCTGTCGCCGCCGTCACGCAGCTCCACTGCTTCAAATGCACCTGTGGATGCGCCGCTGGGAACAGCCGCACGGCCCAGAATGCAGTCATCCAGAATAACCTCTACCTCAACCGTAGGGTTGCCTCTGGAGTCCAGAATTTCTCTTGCGTATACATCTGTAATTTCGTAATAACCTTTCATTTCGTTTATCCTCCTTATTTTTCGGTGGACGCTGTCCCCCAAATTTTATTTACCAATCAATAAGCTTGTGCCTGTCATTTCCGCAGGCTTGGGCAATCCCATCATTTCCAATAAGGTCGGCGCAATATCAGCCAGCTTGCCACCCTCGCGCAATCCCACGCCGTCGGTATAATTCACCAGAATGAAGGGAACGGGGTTTGTGGTATGTGCTGTAAAAGGCTGTCCGGTTTCATAATCAATCATCTGATCACTGTTGCCATGGTCGGCGCAGATAAACATCTGCCCATTCACCGCAAGCAGTGCATCCACCACTCTGCCTACACAGGTATCCACCGTTTCCACCGCCTTAATTGCGGCAGAAAGCACGCCTGTATGCCCTACCATATCAGAGTTTGCGTAGTTTACAATAATCAAATCATATTCTCCGGAGCGAATTGCCTTTACCAGACCATCGGTTACGGCAACTGCGCTCATTTCCGGCTGCAAATCATAGGTTGCAACCTTGGGAGAGGGCACCAGCCAACGATCCTCATTGGGATTGGGTTCCTCCACGCCGCCGTTGAAGAAAAACGTAACGTGTGCATATTTTTCTGTTTCCGCCGTTCTGAGCTGCTTCAGCCCCAGAGAGGAAATATATTCCCCTAATGTATTTTTCAGCTTCTGCGGCTTGAATGCAACCTCCTTATTTGGAATCGTCACATCATATTCCGTAAAGCAGATATATTTCAAATCCTGCGGCACACTTTCTCTTTGGAATCCGTCAAAATCGGGATCACAGAGAGAGCGTGTGATTTCTCTTGCCCTGTCCGGACGGAAGTTATAGAAAATCACCGCATCATGGTCACTGATTTTCGCTGTTGCCATGCCGTCCTCTTTTACAATTACCGTAGGCAGAACAAATTCATCCGTCTTGCCTGCTTCATAGGAATCCCTGATTGCCTGCACCGCATCGGTTGCCGTGGTTCCTCTGCCAAGCACCATGGCGTTATATGCCTCCTGCACACGCTCCCAGCGCTTATCTCTGTCCATGGCATAATATCTGCCCATTACGGTTGCAATTTTGCCTACGCCGATTTCGCGCATTTTTTCCTCCAGCTGTGCGGCATATTCCGCACCGGAGGTCGGAGGGGTATCTCTGCCGTCCAGAAAAACATGCACATAAACCTTCTCCAGATTGTTTCTTTTTGCCAGCTGCAGCAAAGCATACAGGTGGGTATTGTGGCTATGCACGCCGCCGTCGGAAAGCAAACCATACAGATGCAGTGCGGAATTGTTTTTCTTACAATGCTCCACCGCCTCCAGCAGTGTGGAGTTTTCAAAGAAATCGCCATCCTCAATCGCCTTTGTGATGCGTGTCAGCTCCTGATAAACGACACGCCCCGCGCCCATATTCAGATGCCCGACCTCAGAATTGCCCATCTGCCCTGCCGGCAGACCAACATCCAGACCGCTGGCATAGCCCTCAACGAAGGGATATTTCTGCGCCAGTCCGTCCAGAACAGGGGTCTTTGCCTGCTTTACGGCATTGCCCTCTGCTTTATCATTCAGACCGAAGCCATCCAAAATCATCAAAACTGTTGTTTTTTTCTCCATTTTTTCCTCCATTCTTCGAGGAATCCTTTCCCCGAACCCCAAGGGGTATGATGGTGAGCCTGCTTGCACAGGAAATGCTTTAATAGTGTACGATAGAAACAAATTCCTCTTTCAGGCTTGCGCCGCCGACCAGACCGCCGTCAATATCCTCCATTGCGAACAGCTCTGCCGCATTTTTGCTGTTGACACTGCCGCCGTACTGGATACGGATTTCCTCTGCCGTTTCCCTGCCGTACAGCTCTGCCAGAACGGTACGAATGGCATGGCAGACCTCCTGCGCCTGTGCAGAGGTTGCGGTTTTGCCCGTGCCGATTGCCCAGATAGGCTCATAAGCAATGACAACCTTCTTTGCATCCTCGGCAGAAACACCTGCCAAAGCGCACTTTATCTGGATACGCACCCATTCAATCGTAATGCCTGCTTCTCTCTGCTCCAAGGTTTCGCCGCAGCAAAGAATCGGCACAATGCCTGTTTCCAAGGCTTTTTTCACCTTCTGATTGACCATTTCATCTGTTTCGCCGAAATACTGTCTGCGCTCGGAATGTCCCAGAATGACATAGCCAACGCCCATTTCCTTCAGCATTTGCGCAGAAACCTCGCCGGTATATGCGCCACTTTCCGCAAAGTGCATATTTTCCGCACCAACGCCGATGCCTGTGCCCTTCAGCTCCTCCAGAACGGGATATAAATCCACAAAAGGCACACAGAATACAACCTCAACCGCATCGGAAACGACCTTTTCCTTCATCAGCTTACAGAACTCTGCCGCTTCCTTCGGTGTTTTATTCATTTTCCAGTTGCCTGCAACGATTTTTTTCCTCATGTCTCGTTTCCTTCTCCTTCCGCAGCAAATGTATTTTCTGCAGTTAATTCAATTTTCCGCACAACGTCCTCACCGCTCATGCCGGATTCAATCGTGATACGCGGAATTGCATCTCTTTTGGTCTTTCTTGTAATCACGCTGTTTTCCACGGTAAACTGCAGCACATAGCCATCCTCATCCAGAAGCTGCTGCGCCGCCTCTGTATAGCGCCCATTGGGGTAAGCCATTGCCTTCACATGCTTTGTGCCGAGGTTTTCGGTCAGCGTTTCCTCACTTCTGTGCATGGAATCAAGGAACGCCTCTTCCTTCCCTGCCACAACAGGCTGATGGTCTGCCGTATGGCTGTAAACCTTCATATAGCCCGATTTTTCCATTGTTGCCGCCTGATTCCATGTGAATTTCTGGATACCAATCTGATTCGTCACATAATCCGTCACTGCAAACACAGACGCAGGCACACGATATTTTTTGAACAGCGGATATGCCAGATCATAATTGCTGAAATAGCCGTCATCCATGGTAATACAGAGATATTTCTTTCCCAGTCCAAGTCCAAGACCTTCCGCATGGGTATCCCTTTCCGTTGCCGTAAGCAGGCTGTCCAGCTCCTCTAAGGAAATGATTTTATAGCCCTGCGATTGGAAATAGTGCAGATGATCCTCCAATTCCCTTGTGGTTGTCACAACGCCGTTGCCAACTCCCATATTGCGAATTGCAAAGTGGTGGTACATCAGGACTGGGATATATTCCCCCTCCAGCGACTCTGCATCCTCCGCCGCATCAACAACCTTTCCATAAGATAGCTGTTCTGTTGCATCCTCCTGCGGAGGCTCTGCTGTCTCCTGCTCTGTTGGTTCCTGCTCCAAAACCTCCGCCGCTTCCTGCTTTGTCATTTCCTGCTCCGAAAGCTCCTCTGCATACGCCGCAGAAGCCGAAACGAGCGAAAGCACTGCCGCAAGCACAGCCGCGATTGCTTTTCTTCTCTTCATTTTTCTTACACTTTCTTACTTCTTACAAGTTCTATTACAAATTCTTATTTATCATCCACCGCAACAACGCCGGGCAGCTCCTTGCCCTCCAAAAATTCCAGCGATGCGCCGCCGCCTGTGGAAATATGTGTCATTTTATCGCCATAGCCCAGCTGGTTGACTGCCGCCGCAGAATCACCGCCGCCGATGATTGTGGTTGCATCGATAGAGGCCATTGCTTCTGCAACTGCCTTTGTGCCCTTTGCAAAATTTTCAAATTCAAATACGCCCATAGGCCCGTTCCATACAACGGTTTTTGCGCCCTTGATGGCATCCGCAAACTGCTTTCTGGTTTCCTCACCGATATCCAGACCCATCCATCCATCAGGAATTTCGCCTGTCGGTACGGTTTTATATTCTGTGTCATTCTTAAATTCCTTTGCAATCACCGTATCCACGGGAGTTAAGAATTTCACGCCTTTTTCCTCTGCCTTTTTCATCATTTCCTGTGCATAGGGAATCTTATCCTCCTCCAGCAGGGAATTACCAACCTTGCCGCCCTTTGCCGCCGCGAAGGTATATGCCATGCCGCCGCCGATAATCAGCGTATCTACCTTTTCCAGAAGGTTATTGATGACATTGATTTTATCGGAAACCTTGGAGCCGCCCAGAATTGCCACAAAGGGTCTTTCGGGGTTATTTACGGCATTGCCAAGGAATGCGATTTCCTTTTCCATCAGATAACCCACTGCGGATTCCTGCACAAATTTGGTTACGCCAACTGTGGAGCAGTGCGCTCTGTGGCTTGTGCCAAAGGCATCGTTTACAAAAACATCTGCCAGAGAAGCCAGCTCCTTGCTGAAATTTTCTTCGTTCTTTGTTTCTTCCTTTCTGTAACGGGTGTTTTCCAGAAGCACAACATCGCCGTTTTGCATTGCCGCAACCGCCGCCTTTGCATTTTCGCCGACTACATTGTCATCCTTTGCAAAAACAACCTTCTTGTCCAGTAATTCGGAAAGTCTTTTTGCTACGGGAGCCAAAGAAAGTTCAGGCTTTACCTCGCCCTTGGGCTTGCCCATGTGTGAGCAGAGAATTACCTTTGCGCCCTCGTCAATCAGCTTTTTGATGGTCGGCAAAGCCGCTGTAATTCTGTTTTCGTCCGTAATCACGCCGTCCTTAAGGGGTACGTTAAAGTCACATCTTACCAATACGCGTTTTCCTGTTACCTTAAGATCATCCACTGTTTTCTTATTCAGCATCTGTCCTGCTCCTTTCTTTATCCGATACGGCTGTCGGTGCTTCTGCCGACAAAACTGCTTATTCAGTTTTCCCGAATCTTCCCTCTATTATGAAAGTAATTGCTCTTTAATTGGGACAAAAAACGTCCCTCAAAAGCTATTATACGATAAGATTTACTTTCCCGCAAGCCTTAACATTTCCAAAGCTGCACCTTCATCCGTCACAAAAATGCCGTTGGGGATGCTATGGCTGACTGCAAGCAGGCTTTCTGCCTTCTTTTTGCCGCCTGCCACTAAGATAATGCAGTCCATTTTATCAATATCATTAAAATCAATCCCAATAGAACGGGTTTCATAGACCACCTTGCCTGCGCCGTCAAAATAATAGCCGCACGCCTCGGCAACGGCATTGTCCTTTTCCAGCTGTTTGCGAACAGCTTCATCCAAACGGCGTTTTTCCGCAAGCTCCAAAGCATTCCCTACGCCCAGAAGCAGGATATTCGCCTGCTCCATTTCCGCAATGGTTTCAGAAATATCCGGGTCCTTCTTCATTTCCTCCAGCACTCTTGGGCTTAAATTATCCGGCAGGTGCAGCAAACGATAATCCGCCTGCAGCTTTTCCGCCAGTCTTGCCGCAAGGGTATCCGCCTGCAGCTCCAATCTGCGCCCGATGCTCCCACGCGCCGGCAGTACCATCTTCGCCATCGGCACAGCGGATTCCGGTGCCGCCTGCACCAGCTCCGCCATGGCAGAGCCGCCTGCAATGGCAATCCGCAAATCCTCTGTTGTATTTTCAGAAAGCACGCGCGCCGCAAGCTGTCCCATTTCCTTCTTGGCACGCTCGCTGCTGTCACTGTCCCCCTGCGCAATAAAGACCTTCTGCGCCCCAAGGGCATCCGTCAACCGTTCCTCCAGAATGGAAAGACCCGTCAGGGCAGAAAAAATCGTCTCCAGTCCCTCCAGAACCTCCATACCTTCTTCCGTCAGGCTCATGCCGATTTTAGAAATATGAACCAGTGCCTGCGCACTCAACCGTTCAATCTCACTGCGCACCGTCCGCTCCGTCATGCCAAGAGAAAGCACCACAAGTCGCCTGCCGCAGGGCTGCAGCAGTCTGACCGTTTTCAGAACACGATACCGCTTGATCATTTCCTCTGTCAAATCCGGCGCGATTTTTTTAATCAGTTGCAATTTATGTTCCATTTTTCTTCACACACCTTATTTGGCTATCTTTTATCCCACAAGTTCATTTTATGTCCCATTTACCTCAAAAAAAGAGGGTGACAGCAAAATTTTACCATACCCTCTTGATTTTCTTACGCCTGTTCTACTTTTACGGAATCATCTACATCCTTATCTGTGCAGCAGCATTCGTCATCCTCACAGAATTCATCATCCAGATCATCCCAGTCATAATCCCAATCTTCTTCGTATTCATCATCCATTCTTGTTTTCAGAAGATAAACCACACCTGCCGTTACCGCAATCAGCACAGCTGTTACCAGTGCGATTACAGCAATAAGTGTCTTTCTATCCTCTCCGTCTTTCAGGACGATAATTTTTTCCTTCAAACCGTCAAGGTTGGGTGTAGCTTCAAAATATTTTTTCATAATCGCATCTCTCCTTTTGCCTTTTATGATTTGCTTTCACCGAATTTTCTTCTCAGAAACTCTTTGTTTTTGCGCATTTCACTATATTCATAGTATGCTTTTTTCAAGATTTGGCGTTCATCGTTAAATTTCAGCAGATGATAAGCCTCATGGAATTTATAGAAACCGGCATCGGCAAAGTATTCCTCACTCTGCGGTTTGCAGTAAAAGGAATTGGCACTCATCAGATACCAATGTACCGTTTTATTTACAGTATCCTCACTGCCCTTAAAGGTATATTGGGTCTTGCCGACATATTTGATAATCTCGCCATTTGCCCCGCTTTCTTCCTTTACCTCGCGCAAAGCCGTCTGCCGATAGGTTTCGCCTTCCTCCACAGTTCCCTTGGGAAGAACCCAGCCCATATATCTGCCATTCTGATTTTTATACAGCAGAAGGATCTTCCACTTGTATATCACAACGCCACCGCAGCTGACTGCTTCTATCATCGTTTTTCCTCCCGCCTATTCAGTTTTTGCACTGGTTATAGTATATCCTGTTTTTTATCCTTTTTCAAGGTATTTCCAAAAGATTCTCTCCCTCCGCTAAGACTCTTTTGATACTTTTTCCCGAAACGGCGAGCAATTTTGCAGCTCTTTGATTCTTTTTAACCCGAAAACCCAGAGCCGAGCCTCTAAAACTGAAAAAAATAACCAAAAGACAGGTTCCCTTTTCAGCAGAAAATAATTATACAATGCATGGGCAAGATAAGGACTGAAAAAGGCAAGCGGCAGGTATCTTTTCCGACTGCGGTATTTCCCCAACGCAAAATAATATCCCATCCGAACACCAAACAGCCCATGTCCGGGCACGGAAAGCAGCGCCCTCGCAAATGCCGTTTCATAGCCGCCAAGAATCGGGTGCGTCACATAAATCACATTCTCCGCCCAGGCAAAGCCGAGCGAAACAAATACGCCGTATACAATCCCGTCAAGCGGCTCATTGAAGTTGCGGTTGCCCCATATAAGAAAAAACAGAAACAGAAACTTCACAGCCTCCTCCACCCCCGCCGAGCTAAAAAAAGCCGTGTAAAACGGTGTTTCCTCGTGCGGAAACCGTTCCTCTAAAAAGCTGCCGAGGGCGTACACCACCGCCGCTGTATAAAGCCCAAAGAGAACCCCCAGAAACAGCATTTTCCAAGGCTCCTTTTCATATTTGTCCTTGATATAAAGGAAAAATAACCCTGCCGCAACAGGTGTACTCGCCAGTTCCACAAGCATTCCGCTTCTCCTTTCTGCCCGATTTCTCTTAGCTTTCGCAGAAAAAGGGAAACTATCAGAAAAGTTTCTGCCAAAAGCAAAAGGCTGACCTTAGGTATGTCCGAAAGGTCAGCCAAAAAGGTTTTTTTATTCTGTTTTAATTGCCATCAATGCGCTCAGCTTCATTGCACGCTTCGCAGGCAAATATCCGGCAATTACGCCTACCGCCGTAGAAAAGGCAACGCCGCCCAAAGCAAGCCAGATGGGAATTGCCGACTGCATGGTGCTTCCCTGTCGCTGTGCAACGAAATTGACTAGAAACGAAGCTCCATAGCTGACGATAATCCCAATAATACCGCCCGAAAAGCCGATAAAAGCCGCCTCGGTCAGGAAGAGTCCCTTGATATCCTTCAAAGATGCCCCGATAACCTTCATGATACCGATTTCCTTCGTGCGCTCATAAATTGCCATAACCATAGTATTCGTAATGCTGATTGCCGCAACCACCATGGAAATCGCGCCGATTGCCCCAAGAACCAACCGCAGCATTCTGGTGGTTTCCTTCATGGCCTCCAACTGATCCGTCAGGCTCGATGCACGAAAGCCCATGTTCTTGATTTGCTGCTGCACCTTCTGCACATTGTCTATTTCGTCCACCTTCACCATCACACGCTCATATTCCTTGGATTTTCGGCTGTTGGAAGAAGTATTTCCCTCAGATTGGCTCTCCTCCCATTTCTTCTTTTCCTTTTGCAGATTTTCCAGCTCCTTAATCGGCATAATGATGCTCCAGCTGTTGTTCCCGTCCGCAGGCAACGTCCCAACCGCATCCACCTTAATCGGCTTAATGCTCTTATCTGCATTTCTTGTGCCGTAATTCCAGTCCCATGTCAGGCTCAGCTTTTCATTCAGCACATCCACCTTGGGTGGTTCGGAGGAATAGCGCATTTCCCAGCTTAATTTCGGGTTGTAAAATTCCACACTGCCACCGACAACGATTGCCTTACTGTCCTCCTCTGTCAGTGCCCGTCCCTCTGCAACCTGATAGCCCAAGGCGGTCATTGCGCCCGGTTCTATCCCGATAATGCTGGCATCCGCAACAAGCTTTCCTGTAACCAGATAAAGGTATTCATTGATTACAGGCGAAACCGCCTCCACATGCTCCATCTGCCGAAAGCTCTCAACCGCCTTTGCGTTCAGCTCATCCTGCTTTTTTGTCTGCTTCATGGAATCTGTTTCTTTGTCATATTCCATGCCGCCGCTGGGATAAACATCAATCACCTGCAGGCTGCCCCAGTTTTCCAGCTGACTGGCAAAGCCCTTATTCATGCCGATACCAATAGAAACCATAACCACGATAGAAGCCGTCCCGATTACAACGCCAAGCACCGTCAGCGCCGTCCGCAGCCTTCGCTTCCAGAGGTTGCGCAGTGCCATATCAATCATGTCTCGTCTGTTCATAAGGGCATCCCCTCTTTATCGTCCTCGTGGATTACCTCGGTCACTTCCTCTACAAAATCATCCTCCTCGAAATCATCCTCCAAACCCTCTGCACTGCTCACGCTTTCAGCTGTGCTTTTCGGCGGCTCCTTCTGATTTTTCACAAAGAACGCCAATGCCCCTGCCAGAATCACCAGAAGCCCAAGCCCAATCGCAATATGCTTCTTATCCATGGGCGCACTTGCATCCGGATTTTCCGTATCATCGGGCATTGCAGGCTCTGTCACCTGCATAATCATATCCCTGCGCTGTTCGACTGTCTCGCCGCTCGGGTCCTCGTATGTAATCACAATGCTGACAGGCACCTCGCCCGTTCCGTAGGGTGTAAATGTCGTTTCAAAATAATCACTGCTGCCGGATTCCATGTTGCCAACGTAAGTATTCTTATTCTGGCAGTCCACATCCCCCTCAACCTTAATCATCAAGTTATTCAGTGTCACCTTGCCTGTATTGTAATAGCTGAAGCCAACTGTTACAGGCATGCCCTGCTCCACCTGTTCGGGAATGGAAAAATCATCAATCTGTAATTCCGTCATCTGCTTCACATTGATTCCCAGAAGCTCTGTCGCAGTGTATTCTGCTCCCTTCGCATCCTCATATTCAAAATTGACCGTCAGTGTATAGGTTTTCGGCTGTGCTTCGGGCACAACATACAGCCGAAGTGCCTTATTGACGGTTCCTTTCGGGCGAATGGAATCAAAATAGAAGGTATTGCTGCTGTTCACAGGAGTAAAGATATTCCCCGATTTTTGCGTCTCGGAAGATGTTTCCTCTGCCAAGGTCAAATACATTTTGATATTCTTGACCGCCTTTTGCTTATGCGTATTCATCAAGGTCAAATTCAAATCAAATTCCTGCCCTGCCATCACAATCAGCGGATCGCAGCTATAATTGCTCACGATAATTTTCGGCTTACTGGTGTTTCCCTCGCCATCCTTATCCTTATCGGGGTTGCTGATATTTACCCCTGCGTACTGCTTGAAGGTTGTTTTTGCCGTACCGCCGGAAGTGTATTCCACCGTAAACTGAATTGCCTGATTCTGTGTCGCAGACTGCGATGTACCCGCAAAAGTAAAGCTCATGCTTGCGCTGCTTCCCGGAGCCAGGGACTGAATATTCTTCATGCTTGCGGATTTCGGAACTACCGCTGTGCTATCCACGCCCTCCGCTGTTACCACGATATCCTTCGCCGCAACCGCACCTGTATTTTTCAAATCAAAGGAAACCGTGAAATTCCGATTCACGCCGTAGGTACCACCCGGCTCCTGCATGTTCCGAATTTCCAGAATCGCCTTTCTGCCTGCCACACCGCCGACGTTCACATAAAACTGATTCGTCTTTTCGTAATTTTTGCCGAACTGGTCGCGATATTTCAGCTTAATCGCAACGGGATAATTTCCTGCCGCCATATCCGCCGCCGCAACCAGAGGGAACTGAAAGGCAGTGCTTCCGCCAATGGGAATCTTGGAAACCATCTTGCTGTTAAAGCCGCCCGTCAGGCTGATGCCTTCGGTTGTCAGGTTATCCAGAGAAAGCTCCACCTGATACATATCCTGTCCGCCTGTATTCATCAGCCGTCCGCTCAGTTTTGCACTGCTGCCCGGACTCATATTCTCAGGGGAAAGCTTCATATCCCGAAACGCAAACCCCGGCTCTAAATCAAAGCCCTTCATTTTCAGATAAATCGTCATAGAGCCGCTTCTTGCGCTGCCGCCGCGGCTGCTGTAGGTATATCCGATGGGCAGGCTGTAGCTGCGCTCCTGCACATCCCCATCCACCGTTACCTGCAATGTCACTTTTTTATAGGCATTTGCGCCCATGTCGCCAAGGTCGCCGTTGCCCTGCATCTTTACGCGAAACGGCGCAACGCCCGAAGGCACTCTCGGCTGAAGGTTCACATTTTCCGCCGTCCCCGTTCCTTTGTTTTTCACCTGTAATTCGATTTTCGTTGTTTTTCCTGCCTCTACTTCATATACACCGTCACCGCTGATAACGATATTCCCTTCCCCGTCATCCGCATAGCCCGTTACCCACGAGCCTGCCGCAAGAGAAAACACCATTGCCATTGCCAGTATGCGTCGCAACCATTTCTTATTCATACACATTCTCCTTTTTTTCCCGTATCCGTTTCTGAATTTTCTCAATCTTTCCATCCTGTAGCACCACGATACGGTCTGCATATTCTGCCAGCTCCTGATCGTGGGTAACAATGACAAGTGTCTGATGATTTTTCTGTGCCATACCCGTAATCAAATCCATCATCTCATAGGTTGTTTTTGTATCCAGATTGCCTGTCGGCTCATCCGCAAACACCACAGGCGGGCGGTTAACAAATGCTCTTGCAATGCTGACGCGCTGCTGCTGACCGCCGCTCATCTCAAACGGCTTGTGATTTGCTCTGTCCGCCAAGCCGACCGCCTCAAGCATCTCCATTGCCTGCTCATTTCGCTCCTTTACGGAAACGCCCTTGAAAATCAGAGGCAAAGTCACATTTTCCAGTGCTGTCAATGTCGACAATAAATGATAGGACTGAAACACAAACCCGACATACTGTCTGCGGAAATCAGCAAGCTGATCCTCATTCATCCGTTCGATGTGCTTATTGTGAAACAAAATCCTTCCTTCTGTCGGCTTTTCCAGCCCTGCAATCAAGTTCAGCAGTGTTGATTTGCCCGAACCGGATTTCCCGAACAGACAGCAGACCTCCTCCTTATGGATATTCAGCGATACATTATCCACCGCATGAATGGACTCACTCCCCATCTGAAATACCTTCGTCACATTTCGGATACGAATGATGTTTTCCGTCACGGACATTCCTCCCCTCTCAAAGGATTTTCCTATCCTTTTAATCGAATTTTAATGTAAATTTATAGTACCATAGAGTTGTTACAAAAAAAATACCCCTTTTCTTACAATTTTCTTAATCTATTCTAAAAAAAAGAAAAAACTTCGTACATTTTGTACGAAGCCGTTTCTATTATTCATTCACTTTAAATTTTTCCAGTCTGTTGGCAGATTCCTCATCCACATAAACCTCCAGCAGAACACCCTCGCCTGTGTGTTCCTCGCGGATAATTTCGCATCTGCCGTGAATCCACCCGATTAAACTGCCCTCTGTGTAAGGCACAAGCGCCGTAATGGATTTGCGGAAGCTTTGCAGCAGCTTTTCCACCCGCTCCAAAAGCACATCCATGCCGTCCCCATTCTGTGCAGAAACCTGCACGATATCTCTCGCCATGGTATCCATCGGCAAGGGCAGCTCCACCTCTCTGTCCATCTTATTAAAGACCGTAATCACAGGAGTATCCTCACACCCAAGCGACCGCAGCGTATCATATACCACCTCGATATGCTCCGCCCGGTTTGCATCCGAAGCATCTACAACATGCAGCAGAATATCTGCATACTGCAATTCCTCCAGTGTTGCACGGAACGCCTGCACCAGATGATGCGGCAGCTTCTGGATAAAGCCTACCGTATCCGTCAGAAAAACCTCCGAGCCACCCGGCAGTTCAATTTTTCTTGTGGTTGTATCCAGCGTGGCAAAAAGCTTATCCTCCGCCAGAACGCCTGCATCGGAAAGTCGGTTCAGAATCGTGGATTTCCCTGCGTTCGTATAGCCCACCAGAGAAATCACAGGTGTCCCCTTTTTGCTTCTCTGCGCACGAAGCAGCTCTCTGTGTGTGCGAATTTCCTGCGCATCCTTATTCAGCTCCGCAATTCGCTCCTTGATGTAGCGTCTGTCTGTTTCCAGCTTCTTTTCCCCGGGACCTCTTGTACCAATGCCGCCGCCCAGACGGGACATGGACGCGCCCATTCCTGTCAGTCGGGAAAGGCGATATTTCAGCTGTGCCAGTTCCACCTGAATCTTCCCTTCGCCCGATAAGGCTCTTGCCGCAAAAATATCCAGAATCACAATCGTTCTGTCCATCACCTTTGTACCGAGCATCTGCTCCAGATTCCGCAGCTGTGCGGGAGAAAGCTCATCATCGCAGACAATCCCTGTTGCATCATACGCCAAAAGCATTGCCTTCAGCTCCTCAATTTTTCCTGTACCAAGGTAATGACCGGGGTGAATCCTTTCCCTTTTCTGCACAGAGCGTGCCACCGCCGTCGCTCCTGCTGTTTTTACCAGCTCCTCCAGCTCATCCAGACACGCATCCGTATCCATCGCAGAGCGGCTGCTTCTCTCGTCCATCTCCACCGCAACCAGAATGACTCTCTCCTCAAGCTCATTCAGCTCGTGTAACTCCTTCGCCATGTTATACCTCCCGCAGCCATTCCCCATCGAAGGAAAACTCCGCAGGCCCCGTCATATAAACATGGTTGTCCTCTGCATTCCATTCAATGGTCAATGTGCCGCCAATCAATTCTACATCTACTTTTCTGTCTGTTTTGCCGTTCAGCACGCAGGCTACCGCCGTTGCGCTCGCCCCTGTGCCGCATGCCCATGTTTCGCCGCTGCCGCGCTCCCAGACACGCATCTTCACATGGCTGTCATCCACGATTTCCACAAATTCCGTATTCACCCTGTCGGGGAAAATGGGATGGCATTCGGATACTCTGCCGTATTTCTCAATGGGGTATTCCATCACGTTTTCCACAAAGGTAACCGCATGAGGATTCCCCATGGAAACGCAGGTAAAATCAAATTTCCGATCCAGAATTTCCACTGTTTCACCGATAACGGGATGCTTATCACTCAGAACGGGGATTTCTGCCGCCTCCAGCACAGGCTCACCCATGTCCACAGTTACGCTTTCCACAATGCCATCCTTTACATGCAGCTGCAAAATCTTGATGCCGCCCAATGTTTCCAGTGCCACCGTTGTTTTCTCCGTCAGTCCTCTTTCGTAAACATATTTGCCGACACAACGAGAAGCGTTGCCGCACATTTTCCCCTCCGAGCCATCCAGATTAAACATTCTCATGCGGAAATCCGCAGTTTCGGAAGGCATAATCAGCACCAGCCCGTCAGAACCAACCCCAAAATGGCGCTCACTCATGGCGATTGCCAGCTTTTCGGGATTTTCCACCTTTTCTTTGAAGCAGTTTATGTAAATATAGTCATTCCCACAGCCCTGCATTTTTGTAAAACGCATATTCCTTCACTCCTTTTCTTCTTTCCCTTTTGTATGTACCGCGGGCAGAACTGCCCGCTTTTTCCTTTGTTGCTTTTATTGCTTTGTCATTTTCATCTGCGGCTCCTGCCCAACATTATGATACAGCGTCAGGCACCACAGACCGGACAAGCCGACCAGCGCAAAAATCACTCTTGCCAGCCAGAACAGGCTTCCATGGAACAGGGTTGTGACTAAATCGAAGCCAAAAAATCCAATCAATCCCCAGTTCAGCGCACCGATAACCACTAAGGTCAGCGCAATCATATTTGTTGCTTTCATGATAATTCCTCCTTAATACAAAAAATTCGGGATAAATCCGTATCTATAGTATTTCTAAGGAGTGCCTTTTTTATTTAAAAAACTTTTCCACCAGCGCGCCGAAGTCATTTCCCTTCAGGTTGCCCACTGCGGAATAGCTGATTTTCTCAGTGTCGAGCACTGCTCTCGCCGCCGCAAGCACATCCGCCGCCGTCACTGCCTCGATTTTTGCAATCACTTCCTCTGTTTCCTGCACCTCTCCGCGCAGAAGCAGAGATGCCCCCGCCGAGGTCATGCGGTTCAGCGTGCTTTCCGTCCCGATGATGAAATTGGAAATCATTTGCTCCTTCGTCACCGCAATCAGCTGTTCCGGGAAGGCTTCCGCTGTCACCTCCTTCAGCTCCTCTGCAATCAGCTCAAACACCCGCTCCGTCTGATTGGGGTTCATGCTCGCGCAAATCGTGAAAACGCCCGTATCCGCAAAGGCAGTCGTATAGCTGTAGATGGAATAGGTCAGCCCGTTTTCCTCTCGAATTTTCTGAAACAGGCGCGAGCTCATGCCGCCGCCGAAAAGCGTATTGAAAATTGCCAGTGCATATTTCTGCGGATGCTCTCTGGTCAGTCCGGGAAAGGCAAGGCAGACATGCACCTGCTCAATGTCCTTTTCCTTCTCCACGCAGGAAATCTGATACGCCGCATGGGTATCATACTGCACAAAGGGCGTTTCCCGTTTCCATCTGCCCAGCTTTTCATTCAGCTTCCCAAGCATTTCCTTCTCCTCAAAATTGCCTGCCACAGAAAGCACGATATTTTCCTGATGATAATTCCGTTCATAATACGCCCGAATGAAATCCGCATCAAAGGCAGCAATCGTTTCCTCCGTCCCCAGAATCGGCATCCCCAGAGAAGTATCGCGCCAGATGGCATCCTGCAAAGCATCATGTACCAGCTCCTCCGGCGCATCGTCGTACATATAAATTTCCTCTGTAATCACATTGCGCTCCTTCTGCACCTCCTCCTGTGCAATCAAGGGATGCAGCAGCATATCACTCATCACATCCAATGCGCGGTCAATATGCTTATCCAGCACACGGGTATGATAGCAGGTATATTCCTTCGTGGTATATGCGTTAATCTGCCCGCCGAGCGCATCCATTTCCTCCGCAATCTGCCTTGCCGTGCGGCTTTTCGTCCCCTTGAACATCATGTGCTCAATATAATGCGACACACCGTTTTCCTGCGGCAGTTCATTTCGGGAGCCGTTTTTCACCCATATCCCGAAGGAAATGCTGCGGACATAGGAAATGGATTCCAGTGCGACCTTTATGCCGTTGTCCAGTGTTCTGATTGTAACCATACCATCTCTCCTAAATCAGCTTTCTGTTTCTATCATGAGAAAAAATTCTGTTTTTATGCAGTCTTTTCCATCCTCTTTCCGATAAAATTTCTCTCTGCGCCTGATAAAAAAGGCAGGAGGTTTACAGGCTTACACCTGCAAACAGCCCCTGCCTGCGTTTTACTGCTATTTTATTTCAAATCTTATTTGTTTTCTTCTGCTTCCATGGCATCCTTCATGGAGAAGTTCAGTCTGCCCTGCTTGTCAATTTCCATCAGCTTCACAGAAACCTTATCGCCAACAGCCAGAACGTCCTCAACCTTTGCCACACGCTTGTTGGAAATCTTGGAAATATGAATCAACCCTTCCTTGCCGGGTGCGATTTCAACAAATGCGCCGAAGGCCATCAATCTTGTGATAGTCCCCTGATAAATCGTGCCGGGTTCGGGATCGGAAACGATTGCGGTAATCATATCCTTTGCCATCTGGATACCTGCGGGATCAATGCCCTTGATGTAGATGATGCCGTCATCCTCTGTATCGATTTCACAGCCGGATTCCTCCACAATCTTCTTGATAACCTTACCTCTTGCGCCGATAACCTCAGCAATTTTTTCCACATCAATCTGCATCTGTGCAATCTTCGGTGCATAAGGAGAAAGCTCTTTTCTGGGCTCTGCGATTGCCTTCAGCATAACCTCATTCAGAATATAATCTCTTGCTCTGCCTGTCTGTGCAAATGCCTGCTCAATCATCGGGAAGGTCAAGCCATGAATCTTCATATCCATCTGGATGGCTGTGATACCCTCGCTTGTCCCTGCAACCTTAAAGTCCATATCGCCAAAGAAGTCCTCAACGCCCTGAATATCTGTGATTTCGATGAAATCATCATCGTTTTCGCCCGTTACCAGACCTACGGAAATACCTGCAACAGGACGTTTGATGGGAACACCTGCCGCCATCAGGGACAGTGTGGAGCCGCAGATGGATGCCTGAGAGGTAGAACCGTTGGAGCTTAAAATATCGGAAACCAGACGGATTGCGTAAGGGAATTCCTCCTCACTGGGGATAACGGGCAGCAATGCTCTTTCGCCCAGTGCGCCATGCCCGATTTCACGTCTGCCGGGGCCTCTGGAGGTTTTTGCTTCCCCAACGGAGAAGCCGGGGAAGTTATAGTGATGGATGTATCTCTTGCCTGTTTCGTTTGTATCCAAACCATCCAATCTCTGTCCTTCGCTGATTGCCCCCAATGTGGTTACGGTCAGTGCCTGTGTCTGTCCTCTGGAGAACAGTGCGGAGCCATGTACACGAGGCAGAACGTCTACCTCTGCGGACAGCTTTCTGATTTCTTCAATGCCACGACCGTCGGGACGCTTATGGTCTCTCAGAATCATTCTTCTTACCGTCATTTTCTGGAATTTATAAATAATATCGCCAATCAGTGCGTCAATATCCGTTTCTTCGCCAACCATTGCTGTCAGCTGTTCTGTCAGGGCTTCTGTAACCTCCTCGGTCAGCGCCTTAATCTTTGCATCTCTGTCCTGCTTCAGCTCCGCAAAAACGGCATCCTCCATTCTTGCGTCTGTGATAAAGCCTGTTACCAGCTGATATGCATCCTCAGGAATTACATATTCTGTGTAGGGTGCTTTTTCCTTGCCCTCTTTTGCTGTGATTTCCTGAATAAATTTTACAACCTGCAGGTTGGTATCAAATGCCAGATGAATGGCCTCCATCATCAGTGCATCGGGAATTTCGTCCGCGCCTGCTTCAATCATCATAACCTTATCTTCCTTGGAGGAAACGGTCAGGTTCAGTCTGGTTGTTTCTCTCTGTGCCGCAGTGGGATTTACCACCAGTGCGCCGTCACAGTAGCCGATATTCACAGAGGATACGGGATCTGTAAAGGGAATATCGGAAATGTTCAGTGCCAGAGAAGCACCAATCATTGCCAGCACCTCAGGTGCGCAGTCCTGATCTACAGACATAACGGTTGCAACAATAGCAACGTCATTTCTGTAATCCTTGGGGAACAGAGGACGCAGAGGTCTGTCGATACATCTTGCTGTCAGAACCGCCTTTTCGGAGGGTCTGCCCTCTCTTTTGATAAAGCCGCCGGGAATTTTACCAACGGAATACAGTCTTTCTTCGTAATCAATGCTCAGAGGGAAGAAATCAATCCCTTCTCTGGGCTTATCGGATGCAGTTGCAGTTACCAGAACGGTTGTATCGCCGTAACGCATTAAGCATGCGCCGTTTGCCTGCTCTGCCACTCTGCCGATTTCAGCTGTCAGTGTTCTGCCTGCCAGTTCCATGGAATAGCTTCTAAACATAATCATTCTCCTTTTCTTGAATGTCGTTTTTTCGCACCATAGATCTTCAACTTCGCCTGCAAGCCTGTCCCTTCTTGCAAAAAAAGTTGGAAATCTATAGTGCCTCCTACTCGTTTCTTGCTTTTTAAAAAGAAAGGGAGGATTGGCTCCTCCCTTTTTCTGTCATCTGTAAATTACTTTCTCAGACCCAGTTCTGCAATGATTGCACGGTATCTTTCGATATCGATTTCCTTCAGGTAGTTCAGCAGGCCTCTTCTCTGACCAACCATTTTCAGCAGACCACGTCTGGAGTGGTGATCCTTCTTGTGCATTTTCAGGTGGTCTGTCAGCAGAGAGATTCTTGCTGTCAGCAGTGCGATCTGAACTTCGGGAGAACCTGTGTCGTTAGGTGTTCTGCCGTATTTTGCGATGATTTCCTGTTTGTTAATTGTTGCTGCCATTGTTGTTTTCCTCCTTAAAAACCTTATGTTTTTTTATTTCTGTATCCCCAAAGACTAAGTAATGGTCGGAGTGTCCGGAAACTGAGTCTCGGTTTTACAACATTAGTATATTACCATACGAAGCCCATCTTTGCAAGGAAAATTCAAGGAAATTACGCAAGTTTCCCAAGAAAAGCAGGCTTTTTTCCGATTTTCACGCCTTTATTTTTCCTGCTCGCTTCTCCAATGCGCATACTCCGCAGAGTGAAAATAGGCTCTCGCCTGCTCCGCATTGATCGCAATTTGCCTTTGCAGCTCCTCCACGCTTGGGAATTTCTGCTCACTGCGCAGGAATTTATAGAAAAATGTCTGTAGCTGTTCGCCGTAAATCATTTCATTAAAATCCAGTAAATATGTTTCCACAATCTTCACTGTGCCGTTTACGGTGGGGTTTTTGCCGATATTGGTCACACCGTAATAATATTTCCCCTTATATAAGGTTTTTGTTGCATAGACCCCATTAGGCGGGAACAGCTTGAGCGGATGCGCCTCGATATTTACCGTAGGGAAGCCGATGGTTCTGCCCAGCTTTTTCCCTTCCTTTACTGTGCCAAGGATGAAATAAGGCACCGTCAGCATCCGGTTTGCTTCTTCCAGATTCTTTTCCAGAAGGCACCTGCGGATACGGGAGGAGCTGACTCTCTCGTCCCCATGCAGCACCTTCGGCACACCGATAACCTTAATGCCGCGCTCTGCACCAAGACGCTTCAGCATTTCATAATTGCCTGCCGCGCCCTTGCCAAAGCGGTAATCCTCCCCGACCACCAGCACCTGGCATTTCAGCTTTTCAAAAATCAGCTTTACTGCAAAGTCCTCAGGGTCCATTGCCGCAAAGTTCATATCAAAGGGATATTCAATATAAATATCAATGCCCATCTGCTCCATCTGGAATTTCTTTTCCGAAGGGTCAACGATTAAGGCAAAATCTTCTTTTCTTTGAAAGACAAACATCGGGTGGGGAGAGAAGGTAAATACCACGCTTTTCAGCCCCTCCTCCTCCGCAAATTGTTTTGTCAGATTGATCAGCGAACGATGCCCCTGATGCAGACCATCAAAGTTCCCCAGAGTCACAGCCGTCGGCTCGCTCTGCTCAATTCGCGTGTCAGTAATATGTTCCATTTTTTTACTCCTTTTACAAGTATAAAAATCCTTGCTTTATACCAGCATTTTAAACGGTTTGATGTAAAAATTTGTTTCTTCTTTTTTCAGCGTATACAGTCCAACAAGGTGATTCTCAAAATCGTAAACCGCTGCGATTTCATCCTCCCGCAATGCCTCCGGCTGCTTTGTAAAATATTTTTCCTGTATTTTTCCGCCGTTATAGAGCAGCTTGGTCGAGCCTTCCGCAATTTTTATCACGGGAAAGTCCCTGAGTGCCTCCTGCATCGTCAGCAGGGCCTCCTCTGCTCTCTCCTGCTCCGCCAGTACCTTCAAATCATCCAGCTTTATGGCGTTTTCCAGAGAAAAGCTGCCCGTTGCTGTCCGCAGCAATTCCGCCATGTGTCCGCCGCAGCCAAGTGCCTTGCCGATATCGGCGCAAAGCGTGCGGATATATGTCCCCTTCGAGCAGTCAATGTCCATCTCCACTCTGTCGGGCGGCAGGAACCTGCGAATCCGAATATCATACACCTCAATGGTGCGCGCCTTTCGTGCAATCTCCTTGCCCTCTCTGGCAAGCTCATACAGCTTTTTCCCATTCACCTTCACTGCGGAATACATCGGCGGCACCTGCTCCAGTCTGCCGATAAAGGCTGCCACAGCCGCGCGGATTTTTTCCTCATCAAACACAACCGCCTTCGTCTCCAGAACCTCGCCCGAAGCGTCCTCCGTCGTTGTGGTAATGCCTAAGCGGAGCATGGCGCGGTAGCTTTTTCTGCCATCCATAATGACATCCGAAAGCTTGGTCGCCTTCCCCACGCAGACCGGCAGAACGCCCTCCGCATCGGGGTCAAGCGTGCCGGTATGTCCCACCTTTTTCATGTGAATGGTTCTGCGCACAATCGCAACCACATCATGGGAGGTGAATCCCTTTTCTTTGTAAATATTGAAAATACCGTCCAAAAAACAGTACCTCCTTAAATTCTTTTTTACAGCATTTTTTCCACCTCTGCCAGAACCATTTCCTTCGCTCCGGCAATCGGTGCGGAAATGGTACAGCCTGCCGCCTTCACATGACCACCGCCACCGAATTTCTGCGCCAATGCGCATACATCATAGCCGTCATTGCCGCGGAAGCTGCCCTTTACATCCATTTCCGTCTTTTCATAGAAGAAGCAGGCCACCTTTGCGCCCAATACGCCCTTCAGATAATTGATGATGGCATCCAACTCCTTACTGCTGCCGCCCAGCTCCGCAATCTCCGCCGCCGTAATCTGAGAGCAGACCACATCGCCGCCAAACAGCAGCTCTGCATTGCTCAAGGCTCTGCCCATCAGCTTTAATTCCGAAAAGCTGCGGCTGTCGAAAAAGCGATTATAAATCTCCGTAAAGGGAATCCCGTACCCCATCAAGACCCCTGCAATCCTCATAGTTTCGGGAGAGGTGGAGGAATGACGGAAGCCGCCCGTATCATAAATCAGTCCGGCATAAAGTCCTGCCGCCTCTGCCGCCGTGATGGGCAGCCTGCCCTCCAGCATACGGAAAATAATTTCGCTTGTCGAGGATGCCTGTGCCGCCACATAATTCAATTCCCCAAAACAGGTATTGCTTTCGTGGTGGTCAATATTGATTTTCTTTGCCGCCCTGCGAAAAATTTCCGCCGCCTCCCCCAAGCGTCCCTCGTCACCGCAGTCCAGTGCGAGAAACAGTTCAGGAAGCCTTGCATCCTCTGCCGCACAGACCAGATGCCCGTTTGGAATCAGCTGATATTTATCCGCGTATTTTTCCAGAATGACCTGCACCTGCTTCCCTGCCTTTTCCAGTGCGCCGCCGAGTGCCAAACAGGCACCGATGGCATCCCCGTCGGGGTTGGTGTGTCCTGCCAGCGCAATCGTTTCCGCCGACAGAACCCATTCCATGATTTCATCAAAAGAGTTGTTTGCCTTTTTCATTCTGCATCTCTTTCTTTCCGCTCTTTGTCAATCTTGCTGAACAGCTCATCCATGTGGATGGCATATTCTGCGGATTCGTCCAGCTTAAAGCGCAGCTCAGGGGTATAGCGCAGGTTAATTCTCTGCGCAATCAGCCGGCGAATAAAGCCGCCTGCGTTCTGCAGCCCCTTCATTACATTTTCCTTATCCTTCTCGTCACCCAGTACGGAAACATAAACCTTGCAGTATTTCAAATCCTGCGTCGTTTCCACACGGATCACGCTTGTCATCACACCAATACGGGGGTCCTTCAGCTCTGCCCGGATAATCTGGGAAAGCTCCTTCATAATCTCGTCATTGATGCGAGAAAGTCTGTTATTTGTTTTCATAATCTCTCACCTTTTATTTCAAAATTAGCGAGGTACCTCTACCATGGTGAAGGCTTCGATCCAGTCGCCCTCCTTCACATCATTGAATTTCTTGAACACCAGACCACATTCATAGCCTGCTGCAACCTCTTTTACGTCATCCTTGAAGCGTCTCAGGCTTTCCAGATCGCCTTCGTACACAACGATACCGTCACGCACGATACGAACCTGACAATTTCGCACGAATTTACCGTCCTTCACATAGCTGCCGGCAATCGTACCAACGCCGGATGCCTTAAAGATCTGGCGTACCTCTGCATGGCCCAGAACCTTTTCTTCGTAAATGGGGTCAAGCATCCCCTTCATGGCAGCCTGAATATCCTCGATTGCGTTATAGATAACACGGTACAGACGGATATCTACCTTTTCCTCATCCGCAAATGCCTTTGCCGCAGGCTCAGGACGCACGTTGAAGCCGATGATAATCGCATTGGATGCGGATGCCAGAAGCACGTCACTTTCCGTAACCGCACCAACGCCGCCGTGGATCACGCGCACGCGTACCTCCTCGTTTGTCAGCTTTTCCAGAGACTGACGCACTGCTTCTACAGAGCCCTGTACGTCCGCCTTTACAATAATCCCCAGCTCCTTCATGTTCCCGCTCTGAATCTGGTTGAACAGATCATCCAGAGATACCTTCTGGGGTGTCTGGCTAATCAGTGTTTCTCTGTTCTTTGCGATAACGCTTTCTGCAAGCTGTCTTGCCTGCTTTTCGTTTGCCGCTACATAGAAGCTGTCACCTGCCGCAGGAACCTCGGAAAGCCCCAGAATCTCAACAGGAGTGGACGGGCCTGCGGATTTCACGCGTCTGCCCTTATCATCTGTCATCGCTCTGATTTTCCCGTATGCAGGGCCTGCAACCACAGGATCGCCCACACGCAGGGTGCCGCTCTGCACCAGTACGGTTGCAACAGGGCCGCGTCCCTTATCCAGCTGTGCTTCGATGATAGCACCTCTTGCCTTTTTGTTGGGGTTCGCCTTCAGTTCCTTCATTTCTGCTGTCAGAATAATCATTTCCAGCAGGTTGTCAATGCCTTCCTTCGTGTGTGCAGATACGGGAACGCAAACGGTTGTACCGCCCCAGTCCTCTGCCAGAAGACCGTATTCTGTCAGCTCCTGCTTTACACGGTCAGGGTTTGCGGAGGGTTTATCCATCTTGTTGATGGCAACGATGATTTCAACGCCTGCTGCCTTCGCATGGTTGATTGCTTCTACCGTCTGGGGCATTACGCCGTCATCCGCCGCAACAACCAGAATCGCGATATCTGTAATCTGCGCGCCGCGCATACGCATTGCTGTAAATGCCTCGTGACCGGGGGTATCCAGGAAGGTAATGGGCTTGCCGTCAATCTGAACGGTATATGCACCGATATGCTGTGTAATGCCGCCTGCTTCGCCCTTTGTTACGCTGGAATGACGGATAGCATCCAGCAGAGAGGTTTTGCCGTGGTCAACATGCCCCATTACAACAACAACAGGAGGTCTTTCCTCCAGCTTGGATTCATCCTCTTCCTCCTCTGCGCCAAAGGCTTCTTCCATGATATCCTTTTCTTCCTCCTGCTCCAGAATCACATTGTATTCCTCTGCGATAGAAGCCGCGGTATCAAAATCCAGTGTTGCATTGATGGCAAGCATTTTGCCCTTTTTCATCAGATTCATAACCAGATCGGAGCCTTTTTTGCCCAGAACCTCAGCCAGATCCTTTACGGTAATGCTTTCGGGAATATATTTGATAACGGGATCTGCGTTTGCTTCCTCCGCCTCCAGTGCCGCCAGCTCTGCCATCAGTGCTGCTTCCTCCTCCATTTCACGTCTTCTGCGCTCCATGGGGTTTTCTCTTACCTTCTGACCGTTCTTGTTGCCCTTTTTGTCTTTTTTGTCCTTGCCTTTATTGTTGTCCTTCTTGCCCTGCTGCTGTGCGCCCTTGTTATTCTGACCGCCCTGCTTGTTATTATTATTGTTATTATTGCCCTTGCCCTGCTTGTTTTCGTTTCTGCTTTCGTTGCTTCTGCCTTCGTTTCTGTTGTCCTTTTTCTGCGCAGGTCTGTTGCCGTCCTGTCTGCGGTCATTTTCCTTTTTCTGCCCATCCTGCTTCGGCTGATTCTGCTTCGGCTGATTCTGCTTGGGCTGGTTCTGCTTGGGTGCATCCTTTTTCGGTGCATCCTTTTTGGGCTCTTCCTTTTTCGGCTGATATAACGCCGTCACCTTTGCGGCTTCTTCCTCTGTCAGCATTGCCATGTGGCTTTTTGCTTCAATGCCGATGCTGTTGATTTTTGCTACTAAGTCTTTATTGGCAACGCCAAGCTGCTTTGCCAGTTCATAAATTCTGATTTTGGACATTCCACAACACCTCGTCTTTCTCGAAAATCAGCCTTCACCGACCTTCGTTCTATTCTCTATATTATCATCCGCAAGCTCTTTCAGTTTTTTTGCAAAGCCCTTTTCTGTAATCGCAATAATGGAGCGCATTTCTGCGCCAATGGCTCTGCCCAGTTCTTCCTTGGTTCCGATTTCTGCCAGAGGCAGTTCATAATACACTGCGGAATTTGTAAATTTCTTTTTTGTATTCTTCGATGCATCCTGCGCTAAAATGAGCAGATATGCCTGTTTTTTACGCACCGCCTGTTCTGCGGCCACCTCGCCTGCAACAAGCTTTCCTGCCCGCTTGCAAAGCCCCAGAAGAGAAAAAAATTTATTCATTGGTCTGTTTCTCCAATTCTTGAAGCAGCTGCTCATACACATCCTTCGGCACAGACACCTTAAAGGAGCGCTCCAGCCCCTTGGATTTCTGCGCCTTCGCCAGACATTCCGCATTGGGACAGATATATGCACCGCGTCCGGGCAGCTTTCCCGTACGGTCTAAGGCAAATTCGCCTGCATCATTTCGTACAATGCGAATCAGCTCCTTTTTATTTTTCATTTCCTGACAGCCGGTACATTTTCTGAGAGGTACTTTTCTTTGCTTCATATACTCTCCTCCCTCTTACGCTTCTGCTTCGCCTTCTGCCGTTTCCTCTGTCGCTTGTACATCTTCCTCTGCTGCTTCTACAGCCTCATCTGCTGCTTCTTCTGCCGTTGTTTCCTCCGCCGCTTCTTCCGTTACGGGGTCTTCTGCTAAGAAGTTTGTTTCTCTTGCCTGTGTTTCACTCTTGATATCGATTCTCCAGCCTGTCAGCTTTGCGGAAAGTCTTGCATTCTGTCCTTCCTTGCCGATTGCCAGAGAAAGCTGATGGTCGGGCACCACGATTTTCGCGCTCTGCTCTGCTTCGTTCAGCGCAACCTCCAGAACCTTAGAGGGGCTGAGTGCTGCCGCAATAAATTCCTTAGGGTCCTCACTCCAGTTGATAACATCAATCTTTTCGCCGCCCAGCTCGCTTACGATTACATTGACACGGTAGCCGTTCTGTCCAACACAGGCACCCAGTGCATCCACGTTTTCATTCTTGGAATAAACGGCAATCTTTGTTCTGCTTCCGGCTTCTCTTGCAATGCTCTTGATTTCCACTGTGCCGTCATGTACTTCGGGCACCTCCTGCTCAAACAGACGCTTTACCAGCTCGGGATGTGTTCTGGAAACAAAAATCTGAGGGCCCTTTGTGGTCTGCTTTACCTCAAGCACATACACCTTAATGCGATCCATGAAGTTATACTGTTCGCCGGGAATCTGCTCGTTTGCGGAAAGAATCGCATCAATCTTGCCCATCTGCACGATAACATTTCTGCGTTCCTTTCTCTGTACGATGGCAGTTACAACCTCTCTTTCCTTTGTAATGTACTGGTTAAAGAGAATTTCTCTTTCTGCCTCGCGGAATTTCTGCACCACCACCTGCTTTGCGGTCTGTGCGGAAATTCTGCCGAAGTCCTTCGGTGTTACCTCCAGATCCACCACATCACCAACCACATAGTTGGGGTTCAGCACTCTTGCCATTTCCAGAGAGATTTCCAGCTGCGAATCTTCCACAGGGCTTGCAACGGTTTTCTGCGCATAGCAGGCAACATTGCCGGATTCTCTGTCGATAACCACCTTAATATTCTGGCTTGTGCCGAAGTTTTTCTTGCATGCAGAAACCAGGGATGCCTCGATTGCCTCAAATACAACTTCCTTATCAATGCCTTTTTCCTTTGCAACCAGATTCAGCGCATCCAAAAATTCTTTACTGTCCATTTTCCAAATTCCTCCCTTAGCTTAAAAAATAACTGCCAATCTCACGCTGGCGATATCCTTCTGTTCAAATTTCACAATCGTTCCGTTTTCCTCCTCGATGGAAAGCACACCATTCTCCAGACCCAGCAGCTTGCCCTGATATTGCTTGCTGCCGTCCTGCGCCTTATACAGCTTCACATCAATGATTTCTCCCTGATATTTCACAAAATCCGCATCCTTTTTCAGCGGTCTGTCGATACCGGGGGAGCTTACCTCCAAAATATAGGCCTGCTCGATGGGATCTTTTTCATCCAGCTTCACCTCAAGCGCACGGCTGACCGCTTCGCAGTCATCAATATTTACACCGCCGTCCTTATCAATATAAACACGCAGATACCAGTTTACGCCTTCCTTTACAAATTCCAAATCTACCAGCTCCAGCCCCTTTTCTGCAATAATCGGCTCCAGAATGGGCAGCACCTTTGCTTCTGTATTGTTTGGTTTCGCCATTTTTACACCTCTTTTTCGTTTTTCTTTTTCCGTCTTACAAAAATCCGATGGGGCTTCCCCCCTACAATAACAAAGAGCGGGTTGTTCTACCCACTCTTTTCACCAACGTTTATAATCATTACTTTGTATTACTATACCACTTCTTTCCTTTGTTTGCAAGGCTTTTTCAGAAAATTCCCTCGCAGCGCTTCGGAACCGTGCAAGAAATTTCCTTTAGCCCAAATACATGCTCAGCTCCCGAAATCTTTCACTGTCATTCTTAACAGCTTCCTCCTTCTTCTCGCCGTTGGCATATTCCACCAGAAATCTCGTTTCCGCTTCCGTGCCGTCCAACAGCCTTACGCTGACGATGGTTGCGCTCAATTCCGCCTGCATGGTAAAGCCCTGCATCCTTTCGGATTTTCGCACACGCTCCACCGTTCTCTTTTCCTGCAATTTCTTAAAAAGGGACATCTCTTTCTCCTTCCGACCCGTCAATGGCTTACTGATAGCTTTTTGCGGTGTTGATACCGATGGTAGCCGAGCCTTCCTCCCATGTCACGCCCATATCCAGCAGCTTCGCCAGATCGCGCAGCTTGTAATAGGTATAATCGTTGATGGTATAGGCACTCACACTCTTTTTTACCCCGTCGCAGTATAGCTTTGCAGTAGAGGTTGTGCCATAGGTATCGCCATATTTGCCTGCTGCGCCGCTTGCGGAAGCGGAATACGGCACGCCGCGGAACAGCTCAATCGCCTGCTTGCTTTCGTCCCAGTAGGTCTGAAACTGCTTCGCTGTCCCATTTACCGCACCTGCAACATCGCGCAGCTTAAAATAGGTATAATCGTCAATCGTATAGGTCTGGAAATCCACCGCCTTGCCGTTCACCGTTACCTTTGCTCTGCCTGCGTAGGCATATTTCTTTTCAATCGTAACAGGTGCTTCCGGTTCGGTCGGGGTGGTAGGCACAGTTGGTGCTTCCGGCTCTGTTGGGGTAGTGGGTGCTGTCGCTGTCTGATAATATGCCTTCACCGCATCCGCACAGCCCTGTCTGTTGTTCAGCAAATCCCGCAGACTGAAAAACATACTGCCGTCCACGTTGTATTTTTCATTGACCTGCATTTCCTGTGCAATCTCCTTCGCAACGGAATCCTTGTAAATCCCCTGTCCGATATAAAGCTTTACGTCCGTCCCTTCGACCACATCGCTCCACCATTTCACCAGTGTCTCATAATCGGCATAGGCATTGCCCTGCTCCCAGTAAATCTGCGGTGTAATGTAATCTACCCAGCCTTTTTCTACCCATTTTTTCGCATCTCCGTAAACCGTATAATAGCCTTCGGAGCCGCGTGTTGCGGAGCCCGCCTCGTCAGAGGTGCTGTTTTTCCAAATTCCCATTGGGCTGATGCCGAATTTCACAGAGGCTTTTGTATTTTTAATCGTCTGATATACCTTTTTGATTAACGTATCCACATTGTCGCGGCGCTCCTGCGCCACTGCGCCTTCCCTTGTTTCGCCCTCAGGCAGAGGATAATTGGAAGGATAGAAATAATCATCAAAATGGATGGCATCCACATCATATTTTTCCACAACCTCTTTTACCGTATCACAGATGTACTGCTGTACCTCCTCATTCGCAGGGTCATAATACATTGCCCCGTTGTAGGTCAGAATCCAGTCCGGATGCTTTCTTGCCATGTTGTCCGCAGAAAGTGCGGATACATCCGTTCCGGATGTCGTAATGCGATAAGGGTTCATCCATGCGTGAAATTCCATGCCGCGCTTGTGTGCTTCCGCAATCATGAACGCCATCGGGTCATAGCCGGGGTTTGTCCCCTGCGTCCCTGTCAGCACAGCACTCCATGGATTCAGCTCAGACTGATACAGTGCATCCCCCTTCGGGCGCACCTGCACCACAACCGTATTCAAGCCCAACGCCTGTGCCTGCTCCAGCTTCTGAATAAATTCATTCTTCTGCGCTTCTGCATTATTCGTTGTAGAAGGGTAGTCCGCACTGTATACCGTTGAAATCCAGACAGCACGCATCTCCTTCGCATCTGCCGCAAAGGCCTCCTGCGCCCCGATGCTTACCACGCCAATCACACCGCATAAAATGCCGGTGCATATTTTTTTCAAAAATCGATTCATTTTTTCACCTGATTCCTTTGTTTTCCCATTTGATTTTTATTAGATTTTATTTTATTTATTGTACCACAAAAATACAATGAAAAATATTACAAAAACTTTAATCTTTTCTTTTGTAAAAGAGATTGCATAAATCCTTTATTTGCATTAAGATAGAGAGAAACTATTGTTCCATAGAAAATACAAAAGATACGAGGTGACTTTCTGATGAGATACGGACTAATCGGAGAAAAACTGGGACACAGCTTTTCTAAAATCATTCATGAACAGCTGGCGGATTATACCTATGATCTGATTCCCTTAACAAGAGATGAATTGGATACTTTCCTGCGAGAAAAGCAGTTTGCTGCCTTGAATGTAACCATTCCCTATAAGGAAACGGTTATCCCTTATCTGGATGAGGTGGATAGCCGCGCACAGAGAATCGGCGCAGTCAATACGGTTGTCAACAGAAACGGCAGGCTTTTCGGCTATAATACGGATTTTTACGGCTTCCGTTATCTCCTGCAGAAAAACGGCATCGATGTTGCCGGCAAAAAAGCATTGGTTCTGGGCAAGGGCGGCGCGTCCAAGGCTGTCATTGCCGTTCTGGAGGAATTGGGTGCATCCGAAATTATCACCGTATATTATAAGGAATATCCGGAAACCGTCACCTATGCAGAATGCTATAAAAATCATGCCGATGCAAAAATCATCGTGAATACCACTCCTGTCGGGATGTATCCGAAATCCGATGATTGTCCCATTGATTTAGACCGCTTCACCGCACTCGAAGGCGTTGCGGATGTTGTCTATAACCCCCTGCGCACCCAGCTTGTTCTGGAGGCGGAAAAACGCGGGATTCGTGCCGCAGGCGGTCTGGAAATGCTCGTTGCACAGGCAAAATATGCCGTAGAAATTTTTCTGGATACCCATCTGGAGGATGCCCGCATTGCCGAAATCAACACCCCTCTCCTGAAGGAACGCTCCAATCTTGTTCTGGTTGGCATGAGCGGCGGCGGCAAAAGCACGATTGGCAAAAGGGCGGCAGAAAAGTTGGGCAAAGGCTTTGTCGATACCGATGAGTTGATCATTGAGCGCATCAAAATGCCCATTGCCGAATTCTTCGCAAAGGAAGGAGAGCCTGCCTTCCGTGAAATCGAAACAAAGGTCATCCATGAGGTTTCCGCACAGAATAACCTCGTCATTGCCACAGGCGGCGGCATCATCAAAAACCCCTTGAATGTCGAATATCTCAAGCGCAACGGCAGACTCATCTGGCTGAAACGCGATGCAGACCTGCTCCAGGCGGGCAACGGCAGACCCCTCGCCCCCGATCAGGCGGCGGCGCAGAAGCTCTATCAGGAACGCCTGCCCCTTTATACCGCGGCGGCAGAAGCCATTGCAGAAAATAACGGCACCCTTGAAGAAGGTCTCTCAGCTGTCCTGCAGGGCTATGAGTCCCTTTTGAAATAAGGAACTTCTACATAAAAACGCCCCCTCTTCCGAATGGAAAAGGGGGCATTTTATTGGTTTAGAGGGGTGTAATAAAATGAGTTTTTGAGAGTTTTTTGAAAATTTCTGAGTTTTTATGAGTTTTATCTTCTGTGTCCTGTTTCGTTTCCTTTTTCTTTGGTGCTTCTATCATTCAGCCTGATGATGTCTTTCGTCAACGTCATTTACGGGAGGTTCCAGTCCGTCAATGACGATATTGTTCTTTTGTGCATAATCCCACAGAGCGGCACGCAGTGCCTCCTCTGCCAGACAGGAACAGTGTACCTTTACGGGAGGCAGACCATCCAGTGCTTCCATAACCGCTTTATTGGTTACCTCCAATGCTTCCTGAATACTCTTGCCCTTTACAAGTTCTGTCGCCATGGAGCTTGTCGCAACTGCGGCACCGCAGCCAAAGGTTTTGAATTTTGCATCAACGATTTTGCCATCCTCAATCTGCAAATATACCTTCATGATATCGCCGCATTTCATATTGCCGACCTGTCCAACGCCGCTTGCGTTTTCAATTTCGCCCACATTTCTTGGGTTCATAAAATGATCCATTACCTTTTCGCTATATTCCATTTCAAAACTCCTCCTTAGTGTTCCGATTTATATAAATGTCTAAAGTAAATGTCTGATTTTCTTCTATCAAGCCTTTTTGCCGGGATAAACGGGAGACATATCTCTCAGCCGCTGTACCAAACCGGGCAATTTTTCCAGAATAAAGTCTACCTGCTCCTCCGTGTTTTCTCTGTCTATTGTCAGTCTCAGAGAGCCATGTGCAATCTCATGAGGCAGACCAATCGCCATCAGCACATGAGAAGGGTCCAGAGAGCCGGATGTGCATGCAGAACCGCTGGAAGCCGCAATGCCCAGTGCATCCAGCAGCAGCAGCAGGGATTCGCCTTCAATATAGGAGAAGGAAATGTTGCAGTTGCCGGGCAGACGATCTGTCGGGTGTCCGTTCAGGCGGCTATCGGGAATGCTTTCCAAAATCCCATGAATCAGCTTATCCCGCAGTGCAGTCAGCTTCTTTGTTGTTTCCTCCATTTCAGCCACTGCCAGCTCCGCAGCCTTGCCCAGACCAACGATACCTGCAATATTTTCTGTGCCCGCACGCAGCTTCTTTTCCTGTGCGCCGCCGAAAATCAGCGGAGAAATCCTTGTTCCCTTACGGATATAAATCGCGCCGATGCCCTTCGGTGCGCCCAGCTTATGCCCACTCATGGACAGCAAATCAACCTGCAGCTTTTCTACATCAATGGGTACATGACCGACAGCCTGTACCGCATCTGTGTGGAACAAAACGCCGTGCTTTTTCGCAATTTCGCCAATCTCTGCGATAGGCTGAATCGTACCGATTTCGTTATTCGCAAACATAACGGAAATCAGAACGGTTTCCGGACGGATGGCATTTTCCAGCTCCTCCAACGAAATCTTCCCGAATTTGTCTACGTTCAGATAAGTCACATCCACACCCTTTGTTTCCAGAAATTCTGCGGTATGCAGAATCGCATGATGTTCAATTTTTGTTGTAATAATATGTTTTTTCTCTTTCTTGCTTGCGTTTACCACGCCACGCAGTGCCATATTGTCGCTTTCAGAACCGCCTGCTGTGAAATAAATTTCATCAGGTGTCGCACCAATCGCGGCCGCCACCTTTGCCCTTGCCGCCTCCAGTGCCTTTTTGCTTTCCTTCGCAATGCTGTAAATGCTGGATGCATTGCCGTAATATTCTCTAAAGTAAGGAAGAATCTCCTGCAATACCTCCTCCCTTACGGGTGTTGTTGCTGCGTTATCAAAATAATATTTTGTCGGCATAAGAATACTCCTCTCAATCTCTTTATATATCATAGTATTTTTATATGTTTTATGTGATTTGAATATAACACCATTTCTGATATATGTCAATAAATTTCTTCACATTTTTCCAAAAAAATAAAAATTTTTTGCATTTTTTGAGAAAAACACTCAACTTCACGCATCGCAAATTTTTATCAAGATTTTCATTGCATCTGTGGTTCAGCCTTTTCCCCGTGAAAATTTATCCGTATAATAAATATTGTTATTTGGGGGATACTTTATACATTTCCAAAACCGACCAAAAGCGCAAACTTTTTCGGCTTTGTCTGTAGAAATTGAAATAAAAGGAGAGGTGCATGACATGGAATTTAAAGACCGCTTGAAGGCATTGAGAAAAGAAAAAAAGCTGACACAGGTCAAGTTAGGCGAAATGCTCAACTATGGCTATACAGCGATTGCAAACTATGAATCCGGTCGAAACCAACCCTCCATTTCCGATTTAAAAAAAATTGCCTCCATCTTCAATGTCTCTATGGATTATCTTTTGGGTGTCAATGATATCCGCTATCCCTATGTGATTGATGACGAAACCGCTACGTTCAACGAATTTCGTCGATATTACACCCTGCTGGAGGAGGACAGTAAGGCGGATTTACTGCTGTATATGGAATTTCTGGTTGAACGGCAAAACCGCATGAAGGCAATTCCCGACCTGAAATATGAGGATTACGAATTAAAAAACACCATCCAAAAGGCGGCACAGAAGCCTGTGGCATACCGCAAGGAATGACATCTAAATCACACCGGTGATAAAACCGGTCTATATTTGAAAGGCGTACAGAAACTTTGAACCGAGTCATTTTGTGCAGACAGCACAAAACAGCTCGGTTCAAATCTTTCCATACGCCTTTTTCTTTTATTCTTCCTCTGCGCAGACATTCGGTCTGTCAGGAAATACAATCATCCCATACCCATTCAGTACAGAAAGCTTCTGCATCAACGCCTCTGTGCCCGCAGCTTTCTGGTACTCCATTTCCTCTTTATACAGCGGAATCACGCAGTACATGTTAATCTGCGTATCATCCTCCGTACGGAACATGCTGATATTTTCCTGCAATGCTCCGAGCATCGCGCCGCAAAGCTTCGTACTTTCGTCATACGGCACACAATCGGCTGAATTCGGCAGTGTATGCCCCCAGCCCAGCCATGTTTTGAATTCGTGCGGAAATCTTGCCAAATATTTCATCAGCCGTACAGGCCACCAAAGGCGGTCAGGCACATCCGCATCTGTTTCGTATCCTGTCAGAATATCCCATTCCGCCGGCAGAAACAGCAGCAGCTCCGCGCGCTCCAAATCCTTATATTTCGGCAGAAATTCCTGCGGCAGCTTCATCGGCATCGCGCTCATCCCTGTGGTATACAGCACATGAAAATCCTTCTTCGTGGGTGCTTTCATCACGAAAACATTCACGCTCAAAAATTCGGAATCTATCTCCCGATACACTCTCGTCACACGATGCGGAAACAGCCCCTCCATGTGCTGACAGATTTCCCGTTCATAGGGGGTCACTGTCGCCGGGCGGCGTTCCGTTCTTTCCTCCAATACATCATATTCATAAACGGCATTTTCGATTTTCTTTTCCTCTGCCATCTCTTATGCCTCCCTTCCGAACAATGCGCCTGCAAATTCAGCCGCATCAAATTTCTGCAAATCGTGAATCCCTTCCCCGACCCCGATATAGCGTACAGGGATCTGCAATTCACTCTTAATTGCAACTACAATGCCGCCCTTGGCTGTACCGTCCAGCTTTGTCAGCACAATTCCTGTGATATCCGTCACTTCCTTGAACAGCTTTGCCTGCTGCAGTGCGTTCTGTCCCGTTGTGGCATCCAGCACCAGATATACCTCTCTGTGTGCCGCAGGGTATTCTCTCTCGATGACACGCGCAATCTTCTTCAATTCCTCCATCAGGTTTTTCTTGTTGTGCAAACGCCCTGCCGTATCGCAGATTAAAAGGTCGGTATTCTGCTTTCTTGCCTCATGCACTGCATCATATACCACCGCCGCAGGGTCGGAATTTTCCTCATGCTTGATAACGGGAATTGCAGAGCGTTCCCCCCAGATTTCCAGCTGGTCGATTGCCGCTGCACGGAAGGTATCCGCCGCCGCCAGAAGCACGGATTTCCCGTCCTCCTTGAAATTATGCGCCAGCTTGCCGATGGTCGTTGTCTTGCCGACACCATTCACACCAATGACCAGCAAAACGGAAGGAGAGGGCAGATTTTCGTCCTCCTGCGCACCCTCCTGCAAAATCGCCGTAATCTCATCAATCAGCATATCCTTGATTACCGCAGGGTCGGTCGCATGCTCTCTCTTAACCCTTTTTCGCAGGTTTTCCACGATATCCATTGTTGTCTGCACGCCCATATCTGCCATGATGAGCGCTTCCTCCAGCTCCTCAAACAAATCCTCGTCAATCTTCGTAAACGCGCCCAGAACGCCGTCCACACCGCCAAGGATGTTCTTTCTTGTCTTATCCAGACCTGCCTTCAGCTTCGCAAAAAAGCCCATCTTCGCAGGCTTTTCCTCCTCTGCGCTTTCCTCCGCAGGCGTTTCCTGTGCTTCCTCTGTCGGTTCCTCCTGATTCAGCTCCTCTGCAACCTCGTCCGCCAGCTCTTCTACAAAGGCTTTGCCGTCCGCATCATTGTCCGCCGTAAAAATCTCGCCGTCCTCTGTCGCAACGATAACCTCATCCTCCGCAAGGGGCTTTTCCGCAAGAATTTCCCCTGCAATCTCCGTCAGCTCATCCAGAACTGCTTCGGCCTCCGCCGCGTCCTCCGCCGTCAGGATTTCCTCTCCGTCCGCGTCCTCGAAGGTAATCTCGATTTCCGCTTCCGCAGGTGCTTCCTCTGCATCCTCCCGATACAGAATATCCTCTCCTGCGCGGTCAATCTGGATTTCCTCCTCATCCATCACTGCATGGACAGCCCGATTCATATCCTGCCCATCCTCCACATCCAGAACGATATCCGCCTCCTGCGCGTCTGTTTCCACTTCCACGCCGTCCAGCTCCAGAACACCTTCCTGCTGCTCCTCCGTCTGCGGCTGCTCCTCCGTGGCTTTCTTCTTAAAAAAATCAAATAAACCCATATTCGGTCTCCTTTTCTTTCTTACGCTGTAATACTTTTTTCCGCCTCCGAAAAGTCAACGGAAATCAATTTGGAAATGCCCTTTTCCTGCATCGTCACGCCATAAAGCACATCTGCATGCTCCATCGTGCCCTTTCTGTGGGTAATGACAATAAACTGCGTTTCCTCTGCAAATTTTTTCAGATACTGTGCATATCTGCTGACATTCGCATCGTCCAACGCCGCCTCAATCTCGTCCAGAATACAGAAGGGAGAGGGCTTCATCTTCAGAATGGAAAATAAAATCGCAATCGCGGTCAATGCACGCTCCCCACCGGAAAGCAGCTGCATGTTCTGCAAATTTTTCCCGGGCGGCTGTGCCACAATCTCAATCGGGGATTCCAGAACGTGCGCCGCATCGGTCAGCCTGAGCTGTGCCCTGCCGCCGCCAAACATTTCGCGGAATACCTCGCTGAAATTCTCGGAAATCACCTTGAACTGCTCGCGGAACTGCTGCTCCATCAAAATCGAAAGCTCCTCAATGATCTGCCGCAGCTTTTCCTCCGCCGCAAGAATATCCTCTCTCTGCGCCGTCAGAAATTCAAACCGCTCCTTTACTTCCTTATACTGCTCAATCGCGCCGACATTCACATCCCCCAGTGCGCGGATTTTCCCTTTCCATTCCCTCACGGAAAGCTGCTCCTGCTCCTGTGGCAGTCCTGCCGTATATTCCTGCGCCATCCGCAGCGTCATTTCGTATTCCTCCCACATCTGGGCGGTAATGCGCTGCTTTTCTTCTTCCAGCTTTTCCTTTTTCGCCAAAACGCGCAGCTGTTCATTCTCCAGCTTGTTTGCCGTTTCCTTCCATTCTGCCGCCGTTTCCTCGGCTTTTGCGGCTTTTTCCGCAGTTTCCTGCTTCTCTGCCGCCGTTTCATTCAGGCAGCTTTGTGCGGTCTGCGCCTGCTGCTCCAGCTCCGCCGCCCTCTGCTGTAGGGCTTCCTGCTGCTCCAGCCGCAGACCCGTATTTTTTTCATACAGTGCCGCCTGCTCCTCTGCTTTTTTCTGCTCTGTCCGGAGGGCTTTCTGTTCCTCCTGCAAGCGCAGCAGCTTTTCCTCCATGCTGTATACATTCTGCCCGATGGAAGAAAGCGCAATTTTCCTCTGCGTAATCTCCTCCATCAGCATGTCCTTTTCTTCCTTGCCGCCCGTCAGGCTGTCCTGAAAGGCAGTCAGCTGTGCATTTGCCGCTTCCATTGCCGTTTCCGAGGAAGCCGCCCTTTCGCGCAGTGCCGCAATTTCCTTCTCGGCATTTTCCGTCTGCTCCGCCAGCTGCTTTTCCTCCAGCTCCAGAAGGGAAAGCCTTTCGGCAGCCTCCTGCTTCTCCGCCAGTGTTTTTTCCTTTTCGCCGCTGTCACTGCTTTGCGTCACCATGACCCTTTGCAGCTCCATTTTTTTCTCAACGGTTTCCTGCTCAATCTCCTGCAAATCCTCATTTGCAAGCGCAAGCCTGTCACGCATCTCTGTGATGGTTCGGTTTGCCGTCTGCAAGGCTTCCTGCAGGCTGCGGATTTCTCTGCTCCTGCCGAAAACATGCAGTGCCTTTTTCTGCTGTGAGCCACCCGTCATTGCGCCGCCGGGGTTCAGAATATCCCCTTCCAGCGTAACCAGCTTATACTGATGGCGATATTTTTTCGCCAGCTGTACCGCTTTGTCCAGATTTTCCACAACCAGAATCCGCCCTAAGAGATACATTGCAAGCTGTCTGAATTTCTCCTCAAACGAAACCAGCTCATACGCCGTACCAATCACGCCAACCTCCGCCAGAATCGCCTGTCTGCCCTCAAGCGGTCTGCCCTTGATGGCGGTCACAGGCAGAAAGGTTGCCCTGCCGAGGTTCCGCCTTTTCAGATAGCCAATGGCATCCCTTGCGTCCTCCTCTGTTTCGGTAACAATGTTCTGTAATGCGCCGCCTAACGCCGCTTCAATGGCAGTTTCGTAGGTCTCCTCCACCTTCAAAAGCTGTCCGACTGCGCCGCAGATACCTCTTTCCTGCGCATCCGGCAAGTTCAGCAGGCTTTTTACGCTGTTGTAATAGCCCTCATGCTCCCGTTCCATTTCAGAAAGCAGTGCTAATCGCGATTGCAGCTCAGAGCCGCGTCTTTCCTGTACGGAAAGGCTTGTCTCCGCCTTCTGCTTTTCCTGTTGGGCATGGACTTTGTCCTGCTCCAAGGCAGTCAGCTCCTGCTCCAGATAGCGAATCTGCTCCTTTCGGTCATTCTCCTGCTTTTCCAATGCCTGCAAATGCACCGTAAATTGATGCAGTCTGCTTTCCGTATGCTCCTTTTCGCCCAGAAGCTGCGCCCTTCTGGCAAGAAACTGCTCCTGCATGGCCTCCCGCTTGGAGATTTCCCCCTTCGCCTCTGTGCCAATCCGAATCTGCTCAAAAATTTCATCCTTAAAGGACTCTACCTTCGTTTCATCCTGACTCAGCACAGTGCTCAGAGATGCATATTCTTCCTGCAGCGCATCCAGTTCCTCCTGTCTTGCGTCCATTTCCAGCTTCAGTCCTGCCATTTTGCTGCGGCAAAGCTCCTGCTCCGCTTCATTTTCCGTCTGCTTTTTCGCCTTTTCCGCCATTTCTCCGGCAATACGGGTGCGGTTTGCCTCGTCATTGGCACGCTGCTCCTCGCGCAGGCGAATCTCGCCCTCTGTCTTTTCCAATTCGGCACGCAGCTCTGTCATTTTGTCATTCTGCTGCTGCAAAAGGGCATCCAGCTCCTCGTTTTTCTCTCGGAAGAAAGCCGCCTGCGCCTTTTCCAGATTGCTTTTTGCAAGGCTTTGTGCAAGCTGCTCCGCCGCAGTCTCCTCCGCCTGCAAAAGCATTTCCGTTTCCTTTGCAATCCGCGCCGCATCCCTGCAAAAGGCAGTCATTTCCGCCTGCTTCAGTCGCTCTTTTAGGCGAAGGTATTCCCTCGCCTTCTCGCTCTGCTTCTCCAGCGGCTCCACCTGCACCTCTAATTCGCTGATGATATCATCCACACGCAGCAGATTCTGCTGTTCCTTTTCCAGCTTATTGACCGCTTCGTTTTTCCTTGTTTTATATTTTACAATACCTGCCGCTTCCTCAAAAATCCGGCGGCGTTCCTCTCCCTTTGCACTCAGAATTTCATCAATACGTCCCTGTCCGATGATGGAATAGCCCTCTCGGCCCACGCCCGTATCCATAAATAATTCCTGAATATCCTTTAGGCGGCACGCCGTTCCGTTAATGCGGTATTCGCTCTCACCCGAGCGAAACACACGCCGCGTCACCTGCACCTCACTGTATGCCAAAGGCAGCCTGCCATCCTGATTGTCAAGCAGAATAGAAACCTCCGCAAAGCCAAGGGGCTTTCTGTTCTCCGTTCCGGCGAATATAATATCCTCCATCTTATCGCCGCGCAGGCTTCTGGCTCTCTGCTCCCCAAGCACCCAACGCACCGCATCGGAAACATTGCTCTTTCCACTACCGTTCGGGCCGACAACCGCCGTCACCCCCGGGTTAAATTCCAGCTTCACTTTTTCGGGAAAGGATTTGAAACCCTGTAAATCCAATCGTTTCAAATACATTCATTTACACCTCATTTATTCATTTAGGTCAGCAGTCTGCCGCCAACCATGGTATAAAGCACCTTGCCGCGCACCTCCTCCGCCGCAAAGGGAGAAAATTTCGCCTTGGATGCAAAATGCTCCGGGTCAATGCGGTGGGTTTCCAGAAAATCTACCACAATAATATCGGCATCCTTTCCCTCTGCCAGGCTTCCCTTATTATATAATTTCAAAATCTCCGCCGGCTTCGCGGACATCAGACGAATCAGATGCTCCACCGTAATATATCCTGTCTCCACCAGATGCGTATAGCTCAGAGAAAGCGCCGTTTCCAGCGCAGAAATGCCATACGCCGCAACATCAAATTCCCGTTCCTTTTCTGTCATATTTGTAGGGCTGTGACCCGATGCAATCACATCAATCGTCCCATCCATAATTCCCTCAATAATGGCGTAGACATCCTCCTTTGCCCTGAGCGGCGGATTCACCTTCGCAAATGTATCATAATCCCCGATGGCATCCTCCGTCAGAATAAAATAATGTGGGCATGTTTCGCAGGTCACAGGAACCCCTCTGCCCTTCGCTTCACGAATCAGCTGCACAGAGCCCTTCGTGCTGATGTGCGATAAATGCAGATGCACGCCTGTCCGCTCCGCAAGGTTCAGATTTCTTGCAACAATCACTTCCTCCGCCTCTCGCGGCATCCCCGTCAGTCCAAGGCATGCCGCCGTGTAGCCCTCATTCATGACACCCACGCCCGAAAGCGACCGATCCTCGCAATGTGTCAGCACGGGCAAATCAAACATCTTCGTATAAATCATCACATTTCTCAGAAATGCGGCAGAATCCGTAAATTCATCCCCATCGGAAATACCGACAATCCCTGCATCGTACATTTCCCCGATTTCCGCAATCTCCTGCCCCTTACAGCCGATAGACATGCTACCGTAGGGATAAATATTTACCAAAGATTTTTCCTTCGATTTGGAAACAATATATTCCACAACCGTTTTATTATCAATGACAGGGTCTGTATTCGGTTCGCAGGTAATCGTTGTAAAGCCGCCGCGCAGTGCCGCACGGGAAGCCGTTGCGATATCCTCGATATATTCATGTCCGGGGTCGCAGATGTTGCAGTGCATGTCAATCAATCCGGACATCACCGTATGTCCGCCGACATCAATCTGCTTCGCCCCCTCAACCTCAAGATTCAGACCGATTTTTTCAATAATCCCATTCTCCACATAAATATCATGGAGCATATCCTTATCATGGGTTGTTCCAAGCACTCTGCAATTTTTCAGAACTGTCTTCATCTGAACGCACCTCCCACCTGAGAAAGGATATAGAACATTGCCATACGCACCGCAACAGAGTTCCCGATTTGGTCATTGATGATACACTGCTTGCTGTCAATCACTCCGGAGGAAATCTCAATCCCCCTCTGAATCGGGCCGGGATGCATCACAATGGCATCCTTCTTTGCATAGCGCAAAAGGTTTTCATCAATACGGAACAGGCGTTTATATTCATCCAGAGAAGGCAGGGATTTCTTATCCTGCTTCTCCATCCGCATGCGTGTTGTCAGGATAACATCCGCATTATTGACTGCCTCTCTGGCATCATAATATACCTCCACCCCGAAATTCTCGATGGCAGGCAGCATCAGCGTCGGCGGTCCCGAAACGCAGACCTCCGCGCCCAGCTTCGTCAGACCCCAGATGTTGCTTTTGGAAACGCGGCTATGCAGCAAATCCCCAATGATGGCAACCTTCAGCCCCTCAAAGCCGCCCTTTTGCTCCCGAATCGTCAGAAGGTCAAGCAGAGACTGTCCGGGGTTTTCATTAAAGCCATCCCCCGCATTGATGACAGAAGCCTCCACACAGCTTGCCAGCAGTCTCGGCGCGCCCGCCATGGAATGACGCAGAATAATAAAATCCGCCCCCATCTGATCCATCAGCTGTCCGATATCCTGCAAACTTTCCTTCTCAATGGAATGTACCGTATTTGTCATATCAATCACATTTGCGCTGAGGTACTGCGCCGCAAGCTCATACGCCAGCTTCGCTCTGGCACTCTGCTCATAAAAAAGCATGATAACAGATTTTCCCTGCAAATGCGGTGTTTTCTTATCCTTCTGGTTCAAAATATATTTCATCGTTTCGGCAGTCCCAAGAATATAGCGGATATCATCCGCAGACATTCCCCGTAAGCCGAAAAAATCCTTCTTATGCAGCGGCATGTTACTCCCTCCTACTTATTTCCGCAGTCGTTCCAGCAATGCTTCAAAATAAGGCGGCAAAGGTGCCTCAAATTCCAGATATTCCCCTGTGCGCGGGTGAATAAAGCCCAGCACACGGGCATGCAGTGCCTGTCCCTCTAAGTGAATCGGCTGCTTCTTCGGGCCGTATACCATGTCACCCAGAAGCGGATGCCCGATATAGGTCATGTGTACGCGAATCTGGTGTGTCCGCCCCGTTTCCAGCTGCGCCTCAATCAGTGTAAATTTTTCCATTCTTTCGATCACGCGATAATGCGTCACCGCATGGCGGCTGTGCTTCTGCGTCACCGCCATTTTCTTTCTGTCCTGTGGATTTCTGCCGATAGGCTCGTCCACCGTCCCCTCGTCCTCCGTAAAACCGTTGTAGACCACCGCATTGTATTTTCTCGTAATGCTGTGTTCTGCAAGCTGTGCCGCCAGAGACTGATGCGCCATATCGTTTTTCGCAACCATCAGCACCCCGGAGGTATCCTTATCAATGCGATGCACGATTCCGGGGCGTTTCTCCCCGTTAATGCCGCTCAGCTCGTCTCCGCAGTGAAACATCAGCGCATTGACCAATGTGCCGCTCGTATGTCCGGGAGCTGGATGCACCACCATCCCCTGTGGCTTATTCACCACGATGACATCCGCATCCTCATATAAAATATCCAGCGGGATATCCTCCGGCAGAATTTCAACCTCCTTCACCTCAGGCACCTCTACATCAATGATGTCCCTCTCCCGCAGCTTATAATTTGCTTTTGTCCTTCCGCCATTCAGCGTGATATGCCCTTCCTCAATCAGCTTCTGCACACCGCTGCGCGAAAGATTTTCCATGGCATCCGCAAGAAAAACGTCAATTCTTGTCCCAACGTCCTCCTGCTCCGCCCCAAAGGTAAAATATTCCATTTCATTCATCCTTTTTCTTCTTCAAATCCAAATCCTCATCCTTCAGCACAAATACAATCAGAAGCACCATCAGGATGACCCCTGCGACAACATAAATATCTGCCACATTAAACACAGGCCAGTCAAAGAAGGTGAATTCAAAAAAATCCACCACATAGCCGCGGCATACGCGGTCAATAATATTGCCGACCGCGCCCGAAAGCACCAATAAAAGTGCCGCGCGTAGGGGAAGATATGCCTTCTTTTTCGGCAGTGTGCGGTAAAAATAAATCAGCGCACCAGCAATTACGCCTGTCAGCACCAGAATCAGCCACCTCTGCCCGGAGAGCATCCCGAAGGCAACCCCTCTGTTTTCCACAAACGTCAAATCCAGAAAGCCGTCCACCACCGTCATGCTGTGAATCGGCTTCAGGCTTCCCAATGCCCAGAGCTTTGTTCCCTGGTCTAATAAAATCAGCAGTATCGTTATCAAAATCGGTATCATATTCAATCACCCTTTCGGAAGATTTTTGCATTATACAAAACGAGCCACGGCAAGAAGACCCCGCCGCAGCTTGTCTGTTTTTTATTTTGTTTCCTGTGCCTTTGCTTCTTTTTCTGCCAGAACCTCACCCTTGTCCAGCAGCTCGATTTCTGCATAAAGCAGCAGCTTGATTCTTGTTTTCATCAGTTCGTAACGGCTTTCCAGTCCGGAAATCTTCTGTTCCAGCTCATACGCCTTTGTTCTTGCGGATGCCAGAATATCCTCCGCCTGCTGCTTCGCACTGTTAATGATGGCATCGCCATCTGCTTTTGCCGCCGCCTTTGTTTCCTCCGCAGCCGCCTCCGCAAGGCTTAATGTACGTTCAATGGATTTTTCGAGATGCTTCAACCGGTCGGTATCCTCAGCCACAGCCTCTGTCTTTGATTTTTCCTTCTGGCTTTCCTTATACAGCTTCTCATAGTCCTCATAGATGTCATCCAAAAAGGTATCTACTTCTTCGGGGGAATAGCCTACAGCTACCTTCTTAAAGTCCTTGGTTGCGATATCGTTCGGTGTGATCACGAAAAAACCTCCTTATACATATTTTTCAATTTCCAATCCGATTCTGTCTTTTTTGGTTCTGCCGCCGATTTCCTTCACGCGAAACCGCCCGAAGCCGCGCAGACTCACCAAATCCCCTTCCTTTAACAGATGGGATGTGCTTGTTACAATATTCCAGTTCACCTGTGCCTTTTCCGCATGGATGAGCATCTGCGTTTTCCCTCTTGCCAGATGAAACGCCTCACTTGCCACCGCATCCAGCCGCATGGATGCCACCGTTAAGCGTCTTGCCTCCGTCTGCCTTTGGGGAATGTCCTCCGCCCGCTCCGTTTCCTCTGCCACTACCGCGGTTCTGGAAACCTGCTCCAGCACAGCCGTTATGTATGGCGAAATCTCCTCCGCCACAAAGCAGACCGCCGTATCCTCCGCCACCAGAATATCGCCCACCTTGCCGCGGTCAATGCCCAGCCCAAGGAGGGAGCCGAGATAATCTCTGTGGCTCAGATCCGTCTGTCCGAATTTTTTGCTTTTTCTTCTGATTTTTACAATTTTAATCGGGAATTCCTCTGCCGCAAGCGGTTCTGTAAAAAAGCCCATCATCTGCCGCTCGCAGTCCTCCGTTCCGCCGAAAAGCGTAATCTCCAGCTCCCGAAGTCCCTGCAGCCGTTCCCGAAATCTTGCACATTTTGCCCGATCCATAAAATCCGTGAACGCAGGCTCTCTGCGCTTCATCGCAAAAATCGCCTGATCCAGTGCCTTTGCAAACAGCAGCCGTTCCTCGCCCTCCGGTACGCTTTTCAATAATGCCTGTCTGTCCATAGCATCAGAACATCCGAATGGCTGCAACCAGAAGGGTCTGCACCAATCTCATCAGGATTAACGCAAAAATAGGGGAAAAATCAAGCCCCATGCCGCCGCCGAGCGGGGATTTATCTACCATATTTCTCACAGGCCCCAGAATCGGCTCTGTCAGCTGATACAGCAAACGCCCAATGCTGCTGTTGTAGCCAACGCCGAAGGGCAGCCAGGAAAACAGGATACGCACGAAGATGAGAATTTCCAATACATAGAAAAATACACCAATCGCACTAATCAGCAATGTCTGTATACTATTCAATCCACAAAACCACCTTTATCTGGCATTTGTCCCGTTCATCCAAGGGAGCAGAACGCCTTTTGTTTTTAATTCTTCTTTAAAATCACCGGAAATATCCACATTTTCGGGTGCAATAATAAAAATATTATTGGCTACGCGCTGAATGGAACCCTCCAGAGAATAGCAGGTGCCGCTCAAAAAGTCCATAATGCGCTGCGCAATGGGGTATTCCACCTTTTCCAGATTGACTACAACAGGACGTTTGGTTTTAATCTGGTCACAGATTTCCTGTGCATCCTCGTAACATTCAGGCTTGATGATAACTACCTGCATCTGTACGCTTGTGTTCACGCTGTAAATCTGGGGATTTGCCGCGTTCTTCGGAGCCGCCTTACGGGGCGCAGGTGCGCTGTATTCCGTCTCTCTTGCGTCACGCAGACCATAATTCTCTCTTACGGGTGCAGGGGCAGGTGCCGCTGTATCGTAATCATCCTCATAGTAATCATCATCGTCTTCATATTCGCCAAACATTAAGTCTTTCATTCTGTCAAAAATCTTCGCCACAATACGTTCCTCCTAAGCTGTTTCTATTGCTCATCCTTTGTTGGGATAATATCTTTCGCCGAAAATACCTGTGCCCACGCGGACAATGGTCGCACCCTCTTCGATGGCAACCTCATAATCGCCCGTCATCCCCATGGATAAGGTATCCATCTTTATATTATCAATTTTTTTCCCGTTCATGTCAACCAGTAATTCTCTCATTTGACGAAAAACTTCTCTGTTTTCCTCCTGATTTTCAACAAAAGGCGCAACCGTCATCAGCCCACGCACGCGAATATGCTGCATTTTCGCAATCTCTCTGAGCAGTGCTTCGGTATCCTCCGGCTTCACGCCGAATTTGCTTTCCTCCGCTGCCATGTTCACCTCAATCAGAATATCCATCACAATATCCTTCTGTGCCGCGCGCTTTTCAATTTCCTCCGCCAGCTTCAGGCTTTCCACAGAATGAATCATATCCACCTTATCAATGATATATTTCACCTTGTTTGTCTGCAAATGCCCGATTAAGTGCCAGTGGATTCTCTCTCCCTCAGGCGCATATTCCATCATAGGCTCATATTTCTCCATGATTTCCTGCACCTTGTTTTCGCCCAGAGAAAGGCACCCCGCCTGCACCGCCTCGCCAATCAGCTCCACAGGCTTTGTCTTGCTGACTGCCAACAGAAGTACGTCCTCCGCCGTTCTGCCGCTTTTTTCTGCGGCTGCCGCAATTTTTGCTCTCACATTCTGAATATTTTCAACTACGCTCATATTTCTGCCTTCTTTCTATCTCTTTATCCATCCGGACGCTTAAAAAACGCTGTCGCCCTCCTTGATATTTTTTGCATCGGAAACAATCGTATCGTATGGCTGCAGCCCCGTTGTGCTGCCTGCCTGCACGATGGCGTATTCCTGATTCTGTTCCACAACATCAATTACAACAAACTTTGCGATGGAGCTGTTTGCCACATAAACCCCCGCGTGCGGCAGCAGCTCGGAAAGCGTTACCTGTGCGGCATCCTCGCCTGTACCCTGCAGCACAACATCGCCTGTTTTCAGTCCGCTGTTCTCCAGTTCAATGTAAACCGCATCCTTATCGCTCGTCACAGCGGTAATATCGGTAAATTTCGTGCTGCTTCCCTTCACAAGCAAAACACCTGTATTGCCCATGCTTTCCGTCAGACAGCTTCTGGGGATTTTCAGCAGGGATTTTTCCACAATCGCATCATTGGGAATCTTCAGTCCCTCCGTCACAGTCCCCTCTAAGCTGAAGGAAACCGTGCGGCTTTCCATGAAGTCCTCCATGTGCTCATAGCTTGAGAAAACAACCTTCGTCTGCTTGTCTCCTACGGTGAGGCTTTCCACATCTGCGCTGATTTTGTAGGTTTCTTCCTCCGTCATTATATTCAGGGTACAGCTTGTTTTCCCTGCCTCCCAGCCTGCTGCGGCATTGTTCGGCAGATATGCAACCACATACCACTTGTTATCCGTAATAATCTTAAAGAGCGGATCGCCCTTGGCAACGCTTTTCGCCTTGGAGATATACTGTGTCTTTGCATCCCCGATTTGCTTTTCCGTTACCTGCTCCGCCTTGTCGGGTGTCAGCTTTTTCTCCATCCCGTCATAGCTCAGACAAAGCACACCTGCCTCCGCTGCCGTCAGCGCACTCTGGTTCTGCGCCAGCTGCTGCTCGTACACATTTCTTTCCTCTGTCAGCTTTGAAAGGCTGTCCACATTCTCTGTCAGCCAGATTTCGTTTCTCTGATCCATAAAGGAGGTCACCTGACTTTTCAGCGTATACATATAGGAAAGGCTCGACCGCATGGAACGCCCTGCATAGGCATCCACCGTCCGGCTCACGTTATCCTCCAAACGGGAAATATCCTCCGAAAAAGCAGATAAATCCGTTCTTGCCTTCTGGCTTTTCAAAATATCCTTATCAATCTGGTTCAGCTTGCTTTCCAGCGCATCCGTTGAATCCGTATCCTTTACCGTGCAGACCACTGCGCCCTTCGGCACATAGTCCCCCTGCGAATACTGATAATACGGCTGCCCGTCTCTGGTGCTGTCCACCACATATTCCTTCCGAAGAATCAGCCCCGTATAAACCTCAGGCGTATCAATCGTGCCGTATGCCACCGTTTCCACATCAATATCAGAGCCCTTTATCGCAAGGCTGCCAATCTGCCCCACCAGATACAGCGCAATGATTGCAAATACAAGCAAAGGCATCATCATGTGGCTGCCCCTTCTTCTCTGCCTGTGCTTCTTCCTCTTTGCAGGATGCGGTGTCTGCGCATAGCCCATCTGTGCCTGCTGCCATTCGCGTGCCTGTCTCTCCTCCTGCGCCTGCCGTCTCTGCCGCTCTCTTTGCAGATTGTAGACATTGTCCCTTGTGGGATAACGGCTCACAGGTGCCTCCGGTCTGGGCGGTCTTCTTTTTTTTCTATTCCCTGAGGAACCTTTTTTCATGGGAATCCCCCTGTTCCTTTTCTTCACTCGCCCCATATTGCGGGCATAATACCATAAGTAATTTTGATTATAATACAAAAAAAAGAAAAGGTAAACCTCCCTAATCGAACTCTAAGAAAAATCTTTTCAAAAGACAGCTGGCAAATGCGTTCCTTCTTTGTTATAATGTATAAACAGAAAAACAAATAGGTGGTGATTGCATGAAACCCATTGAAGCATTAAAATCCGCAAGAAATACTTATATCTGCCATCAGGTGAATCGCGTCCGATTGCCCGATTTTGAAGAAAACCGCTTTGTCCGCCGCCATATCACCTTCCATGGACGTGTGCAAAAGGTCGGCTTTCGCATCGAGCTGGCGCAAATGGCAGAAAGACTGGAGCTGACCGGCTGGGTGAAAAATGCCGAAAATGGGGAGGTTATCGCAGAGGTGCAGGGCTTTGAAAGCCGCATCCGCTTCCTGCTGAAATTCATGAATTCCCTCAAACGCATCAAAATCAGAAAAATGGAAAATAAACCCCATTCCATCAAGGAAACCGAAACCGAATTTCGTATTTTATAACGTACAAAAGCCGAAGGATTTTTCTCCCTCGGCTTAAACTATAAACAAGGTTATTTCGATGCCGCGGAAAGGTTCGGGAAACGAACGAGTTTCCCGAATAGCATCCGCAGTCGGAATTCATTTCCGGCGAGGAAAACAACGAGTTTCAAGGCTTTTTAGCCGATGGAACTCGTCTGTTTATTCTTCTGTCCAAACAAGTCGAAATCCTGATTTCGACTTATTCTTTACAAAATAATACAAATCAATCCGCCGCTGCCCTCGTTCACAATCTTTTGCAGCGTCTCCTGCAGCTTCATCTGTGCATCCTCCGGCATCCGATAGATTTTATTCTGCATCCCGTCACTGACCATAGAGCTCAGCGTCCGCCCGAAAATATTCAAATCCCAGATTTTCTCAGGCTCCGATTCATAATCCGCAATCAGTCGATCGATAAACTCCCGCGACTGCTCCTCATTCCCGATGATTGGCGAAACCTCCGTTTCCACGTCCGCCTTAATCAAATGAATGGATTCCCCCTTCGCGCGCAGCTTAATTCCGTAGCGGCTTCCCTGCTTAAACACCTCAGGCTTCTCCAACGTAATTTCCTCAAACACCGGTGTCACCACACCGTAGCCCTTCCGCCGCACATCGTTCAGTGCCGTCGCAATCTTGTCATATTCCTGCTTCGTTTCCGAAAGCATTTTTATCGTAGAAATAAGCGCATAGTCATTTTCAATCGGCATCTCCACCGTTTCGCTCAGAATCTGATAGAATAACCCATCCGCAAAATCAAGCGCAATCTCCGCCGCGCCCTCTCCCGGCAAAATTCGGTCGGTATATGCCTTTTTCAGAAAATCCGTTTCCCTAAGCGCCCCGATTGCCTGCTCCACATCCGCAAGCTTCTCCACCTGCGCCATCACGCCCTTCAGCGCATCCGTCAAGCCCTGCTTCAGCCAATGTCCCTGCTCCAGTGTTTCCACCCATCCGGGGAAAAAGAACCGCAGCTCGCGCAAAGGGAACTGATACAGCATCCGCTCCAGAATCCTCCGAATGTCCTCCGCCTTCAGCTGCGCCGCATTGACCGCCAGCACAGGCACGCCGTATTTTTTCTCCAGCTCGCTCCGCAGGCTCTCTGTGCTGTCGCTGTAGGGCGCGGCGGTGTTCAGCAGAATCAGAAACGGCTTGCCCAATTCCTGCAGCTCCGCAACCACCCGTTCCTCTGCCTCCTCATAATTTTCCCGTGGCAGTTCGGTCACGCTTCCGTCCGTTGTCACCACCATCCCTATGGTGGAATGGTCGGTAATGACCTTCTTCGTCCCCAGCTCCGCCGCTTCGCGAAAGGGCATGGCGTTCTCCGCCCATGGCGTATGTACCATTCTGGGGCTGTCCCCGTCCATGTCGCCCTCTGCCCCCGGCACCAAATATCCCACGCAGTCAATCATCCGCACGCGCACATCCGCATTGTCCCCCAAGGAAATTTCCACCGCTTCATTCGGCACAAATTTCGGCTCTGTCGTCATGATTGTCCTTCCGCTTGCCGATTGCGGCAGCTCATCCTTTGCACGCTCTCTTGTGTAGGCATTCGGGATATTCGGCAAAACAAGCAAATCCATAAACCGCTTGATAAAGGTCGATTTTCCCGTCCGCACAGGCCCCACCACGCCGATATAAATGTCTCCGCCTGTCCGCTCCGCAATATCCTGATAAATGTTGAATGTTTCCATGGCTTTTCCTCCGTTTCTTTTGCAACTGTATCCATACAATGCAATTTATGGAAAATCAAACAGGAATATGCCAATTCTTTTGCAGACAGCGAAAAACCCCTGCCTTCGCAGGGGTTCCAGACTGTAGACAAAGTAGTTTTGAGGCAGCGGAAGGGCTTGGGAAACAAATCCGTTTCCCAAATGGAATCCGCAGTCGGAATTCACTTCCGGCGAGGAAAACAGCGAGTTTCGAGGCTTTTAAGCTGATGGAACTCGTCTGTTTATTCTTCTGTCTTAGCAAGTCGAAATCCTGATTTCGACTTAGGTGTCGACTTTGTCGACACCTTGAAACCCCTGCCTTCGCAGGGGTTCAAGCATCCTTTATTCATCGTAGGTTGGCGTAATGTCAATAAATTTGCTGATTTTTTTGATGTTCTTCTCCTCCATACAGGAATCAAAATAAATCGGTAGCTTCATTCCGCCATAATTTGCCTTCATATAATAAATCATATTCTGCCACAGCAGCATCTGGCAGGCATCGCTATCATAGGAAATCATCTTTTTCGCCAGTGCATTGTCTCCGTCGCACATTCTCTTGATGGAGTCCGCATAATAGCTGCCGTCCTCCGCCTGTGTCCAGTCCGTCAAAATCCATTTGCCGTTCCGTTTTTCAAAATCCAGTCTGCTCGGCACCACAGAACCGCCCCGTTCAAAGAGCGCATAGCCCTCTTTTGTGCGGCTCATGGCATAAGTAGAATCGAAAATGACCGCAAACACCTGCATCTTGTTTCCGCTTTCCTTGATTCCCTCAATCAGCGGTGCATAAATCGTTGTGGTATATCCGGCGTTGCTGTAATTGTTGAATCTGTCACTCAACGCCGTATAAACCGCACGCAGGCGTTCATCCTTTCCTGCCGCCACAACGCTGTATTGATCCGAGCCACCCATGGAATATTTCTTCGTCAAATCTGCGGTATACTGTGTTGCGTCCGTTCCGCCGTAGCGAAAAGGTGCGCAATATGTCGAATCCGTTGCCGTATAAATCCGATACCATTCTGTCGGTGTCGGCAGAACATCCTTATCCCTATGCTCGCCCAGAATATCCTGACATGCACTCGTCTTGATATAGCCCTCTAAGTCATCCCCGATACTTCCCTCCGCAAATTCGGAAAGAAAGGCTCTGAGTGCAGGCTCGCCCAGCTTGACCAGCTCATCATACTGTGTGCAGTGCAGATAGTCCGCAGGATTGGAGGAGGTCAGCTTCTGCGCCGCAATCTCCCCCACCAAGCTATCCGCCAGAATCATCTGATAGGATAGGCTTTGCTCTGCTCCCTCCTTCGTTTTTTCGAGGAAATCTCCGGAGGCCATCTGCTGCATCCGCTCCTGTGCCGCCGCCGCATCCAGCTTGGAAAGTGCAAGAATCTGTTCGGGTGTCGAAACCCCTTCATAGAAATACCGGTTGATTGTCAGCACAAAATTACGGAAGGTTCCCTCGTCGCTCGCAAAATCACGCAAATCCTGCTCCCCGAAGTATTTCTTCGCCTGCTCTCTGTCAAAAGTAAAGGACGTTACCACCTGTCCGTCCGCCGCATCCGCATGGTGCAGAGAAAGATTATAATCCCCCGCATTCTCCACCAGTGCAAGGAAAATCATCCCCTGAATCTGCATCCAGCGGTCATCCGTATAGCTCTCCCCATCCACGGTATACGCGGTTTCCTCGTTGCTCTGCCATTGCAGATGCCTTCTCACGCCGTAAGGCTCCTTGTCTGTATAAAGTTCAATTCCCTCGCTGTCATTCGTCACCCCTTCTGGCAGTGGCAGTAACCCCAGAATTTTTCCAACGCCGATATGGTCGCCGATATATTGCAGCTTTGCGCCATAAAGCTCATGCACTGTTTCCTCTGTGTAGTCTCCGTAAACCGTGCCCGAAAGCGTCTTTTCCGCCGTTTCGCTTTCCGCACAGCCGACAAACGCCGTACCGCCGCAGACCACCAACGCCGCCGCAAGGAATAAAGCAATCCCCCGTTTTTTCTGCGTCATATCGAAAATATTTTCAAACCGCATCTTCAATTCCTCCTTTCCGCCCGAAAAAGCCGTACTCATCTGCATATTTTTGCTTTTCGTCTCGCGCACTGTCCGCAGAATCGCCATGCTGTATGTCTCGCGCTCCGCCATGCCGCAGTCCGCCATCACCGCAAGGTCGCAGGAAAGCTCCATGTCCTTTTCCGCAAGGCGTGCCATCCCATGCACAAAGGGATTGAAAAAATGCAACGCCCTTGCCAACAGCAAAATCCCCTTAAACCAAAGGTCTTTTCTCTTGCAGTGCGTCAGCTCATGCTTTAAAATCAGCCGCATTTCCGCAGGCTCTCTCTCCTCGGAATTGAGGTAAACCGTTGTTTGAAAAAAGCCGACACAAAGCGGACTCGGCAACGCCTCACAGAAATAAATCGCAGGTCGCTTTTCCATCCCCATTTCCCTACAAAGGCTGTAATAGGTATCCAAAACAGACGCATCCATGATTTTTCTTCTGCTTCGCTTCAACATTCTCCGAAAATCATAATATTTCCATCCCTGCCAAGCCAAAAACCCAAGCACACCGCAAAGCCACAGCACATAAGGGTATGCAAGAAGGAAATCAAAAATATCATTTTTTTCCTCGCTCACCGTCTGTGTCCGTTCCACAGAGGGTATTGCCTGCTGTATCGGCTCATTCGTCTCCTTCTGCACGAAATAATCAGGCGTTCTCTGTGCAAGCACCTCTCTTGTGCCACTCTGCACCGAAGGCACCTGTATCTGCATTACCTCCATTCGCCCCGGCAAACTCAGCTGTATCGGCACGCAAAGCCGTACCGCAACCACCAGCCAAATCAGATACCGCCATTTTGCGCCGTAGCGCTTCCCCAACAAATTGGCACAAAGCGCCAAAACAAGAATCACAGGAATGGCAAACAGGCTTATTTCCAAAATTGCTTGAAACATTCGTTCCATACCTTATGCACCTCCTGTTTTCGAGCGGATAAATGCCGCCAACTCATCCAAGTCCTCCTCGGTAATGGAATGGCTGTCATATAGGCTTGCAACCAGCTTTGTAACCGAATGATTGTTTACCTTATCCAGAAAGGCCCGATTTTCCACCGCCAGATACTCCTGCTCCGCCACCAGTGGGGTATAAAATCGGTTCTTCCCCTCTTTATAGCTTTCCAGAAAGCCACGGTCAATCAAGCGGTTCAGCAAGGTCTGCAAAGCAGAAACATTCCAGGGGCGTTGTTCCTCCAGACTCGCCTTCACCTCCGAGGTAGAAAGTGTCCTGCCGCTCTCCCAGATAACCTTCATAATTTCCAGCTCCGTATCCGGCAATCGCATCAGCTCCGCCATGTGTCTCCCTCCAATCTCCTACAAATGTATGATTTGCTTTTTCTATATCATACAACTGTAGGAGTTCTTTGTCAAGCCTTTTCCTATACCCTCTATCCGTTTTTCTGATGGAAACTTCCCTTGACAAAATCTGCTTCTGTGTTATCCTAAATGGTATGGATAAGCTTTTATCAATGATATTTTATAAAAAAAATATGAGAAACAACAGAAAAGAGGTGCTTGCGATGAGCAAAACATATATTCCGGAAGGCTATCATTCCGAACTAACCTTATATGAAACACAGAATGCCATCGGCGTGATTCACCACGCTTTTGAAGAACATCTGGGACAGACACTGAATCTGAAACGTGTTTCCGCCCCTCTGTTCGTTGACCCCTATACAGGCCTGAACGATAATCTGAGCGGCGTAGAACGCCCCGTAAGCTTTGAAATTCCCGCAACAGGCACAACCGCAGAGGTTGTGCATTCTCTGGCAAAGTGGAAACGCATGGCGCTGTATCGCTATGATTTCCGCCCCGGCAAGGGTCTGTATACCAATATGAACGCCATCCGCAGAGATGAAACACTGGATAACCTGCACTCTATTTATGTAGACCAGTGGGATTGGGAAAGAGTTATCACCCCCGAAAAGAGAAATGTCGAAGAGCTGAAATTCACTGTGCAGGGCATCGTTCTTGCAATCTGTGATACGCTCGAAGTCGTAAAGAAAAAATACCCCCGCATCACAACCGAGCTGTGCCGCGAGGTAACCTTTATCACCTCTCAGGAGCTGGAGGATAAATACCCCGACTTGACCCCCAAGGAAAGAGAAAATGCCATCGTCAAGGAGCATAAAACCGTATTCATCATGCAGATTGGCGATAAGCTGCGTTCCGGCGAGCCCCATGACAGCCGTTCTCCGGATTATGATGACTGGCAGTTAAACGGCGACCTGCTGTTCTATAACGCTGTTCTGGATAACGCTCTGGAAATTTCCTCCATGGGTATCCGTGTCGACGCAGCCGCTCTGGATGAACAGCTGAGAAAGGCAAACTGCGATGACCGCAGAAACCTGCCCTACCACAGAATGTTGCTCGAAGGCAAGCTGCCCTGCACCATCGGCGGCGGTATCGGTCAGTCCAGACTGTGTATGCTCCTTCTTGGCAAGGCACATATCGGCGAGGTGCAGTCCTCCATCTGGGATCAGGAAACCATTGATACCTGCAAGGCTGCCGGCGTTGCCCTGCTGTAAGCTATTGTTAGGTTTGTATGAGATAGGAGGAGTCAATCATGGGATGGGATGATGTTGCAGGCAGAGCAAACGGAAATGACGGAGAGAAATATGTAGTCCTTCAGGTTGTGCTGACAGAAAAATTTCTTGGCACCGGATCTGGAACAGCCAGCTTAACCAATCTGCAGGCGGAAATCAATAAGCAGGCTGCAAAAGGCTATCGCCTGCATACAATTTCCACAACCACCTCCGGCTCTAAGGGATTCCTTGGCGGAGATAAAATACAGGCAACCATGGTCTTTGAAAGAATCGATTAACCCCACAAAGGTCTTGTCGATATTGTTTACATATCCTTTTGAATACGCAAACGAACCGCATGAGAAACCCCTTCCTGCGGTTCGTTTTTTATGCCTGTTTTTTCCAATCTTCCTCTGATTTTAATTTACATCCAAAAATTTTTATGCTATCATAAAACCAATTTTGAAGGAGCCTCACATACGAAAGAGAAAGAGGGATTTTTATGGAAGTACGAAATTTAATCACATTTCTGAAAATCATCGAAACAGGCAGCTTTTCCAAGGCGGCGGAGCAGCTGACCTATTCCCAGTCCACAGTTACGGTGCAGATTCAGCAGCTGGAGGAAGAAATCGGCGTGCAGCTGTTCGACCGCATCGGCAAAAAAATCTACGTCACGGAAAAAGGACATGAGCTGGAAGCCTATGCACAGCAGATTATCGCTCTGACCCAGCAGGCGGCTGCCATCGGCGGCGAGGAGCAGGAGCTGCAGGGAACACTGCGCCTTGCCTGTCTCGATTCCCCCTTTACCGCTGTCCTTCCCGATATCCTGCGGGAATATCACTGCGCGCACCCCAAGGTAGATATCATCGTAAAAACAGCCGATAATGTTTTTTTCGCAGAGCGCATGCTTTCCCAGAATGAGGTTGATCTTGCCTTCGTTGTCCATGATCAGCGAAGGACAAAAAATTTCATCAAAACCATCCTGAAAGAGGCGCATTATGTCTTTGTGGCTGCCCCCACTCGCCCTCTGACAAAAAAGCCCGTAGTCACTCTGGCGGAAATCGCGGAAAATGATGTGATTATCACAAATCAGCAGTTCTATTTCTCCGATATGTCCAATGAGTACACCAAAAACACCCTCGCCTACCTCATCAAGCCGCGGTTTGATCTCTGGAACCCCATCGCCGCCATGGAGCTGGCAAAGCTGGATTGCGGCATTGCCCTGCTCGCCTCTTATCTCGTTGAGGATGCCGTTAAAAAAGGCGAGTTGTGTACCCTTAATGTGCCGGAACTGGATTTCACCGTATGGCTGCAGGTGCTTCGCCATGAGCAGAAGGCAGTCACCCCACAGATGTCCGCCTTTTATAAGCTCCTGCGGGAATACTACAAAAAGTGAAATGATTCGGGTTGAAAGCAAGCCCCTTATTACTTTTTTTAATAGAAATCTTTAAATCTATCAATTTCACATTTCTTTTTGAATGTGTTACAATGACCTCGTACCCTAAAAGAGAAAACTTCCATCATATACAAATCTCACCATACGGCTCATGATGAGATTTCCTTCCTTCTTCCTCCGGGTACTTTCACATGCTTGCAGTCGTAATCTTCCTTGCGGCTGCTTTTTTTATGCCCTTTTCGCAAAATACTCCCGATTCTGCCGCACCGATGCGTCCTCCGGTCGGAATACCCCTGCCATTTCGTTATACATCCTCGCCATCTCCCATTCCCCCAGCCTGCCATAGCAGACACAAAGCCGAATACAGGGCAGAAATCCATAGCATTCCTCCTGCACAAACGTCCCCTGCTCCGTGCGTCTTTCTGCATGCAGCGCATTTTCATACCAGAAAATTGCCTGCTCCCACCGTCCTTTTTCATAAAAATATTCCCCGATTTCGCAGCAATGCTCCCCTGTCGGCGGCGCAAATTGCAAGCCTGTCAAAAGCAACGAAATTCCTTCCTCCTCTTTGCCCGCCACCTGCAAGCAATGCGCCAGCATCCGCACTGCCTCTGATTTATTTTCCGCCCCTCCCTCCGGATTTTCCAGAAACTTACGAAGTACCTCTGCCGCCTGCTCCTGTTTCTCATGTGCAAATAATTCCCGTCCGTAATAAAACCATTCCCGCGCGCTAAGCTTCTCCCCATCCGCAAGCATTTTTTCATAAATCCGCAGATTGCAGTCAGAATATTTCTGTTTTTCCTTCCGCCGCACAAAATGAATTTCCTCATATCGCACGCTTCCGAAGGGCGGTATCACCTCATTTGCACGCCCCTGCCACCGCGCCTGCGGACAACGGCGCACCAGTCGCTCTCTGTAGCAGGAAAATTTCGTCCGTCCGCCCTCGTCAACGCCCCTATCAAAAAGCATCATTACCATATCACAGGGATTTTCCCGCAAATCCGCCTTCAAAGCAAGCAGCTTTTCCTTCTCCCCTGATGGCAGAATATCCTCCGCATCCATCCACAGCAGATATTCTCCCGTCCCCTTGGAAAACGCAAAATTCCTTGCCGCCGCAAAATCATCCCCCCAAGGGAAATCATAAATTTTATCCGTAAATTGCCGTGCAATCTCCTTTGTTCTGTCCGTAGAACCCGTATCCACAATGACGATTTCCTCTACCGCATCCGCTATGCCTTCCAAGCACCGCTCCAGTGCTTTCTCCTCCTGCCGCACAATCATGCAAAGACTGATTCTCATCCTGCCACGCTCCTTTCCCTTCTGCCAGCCTATGCAAAAAAGAAAAAAGCGTGCAAATCCGCATATAAAAAGGATATCCCAAAATACTTTTGGGATATCCTTCCTTTTATTCACCGAAGGCTGCTGCCTCCTGCTTTCTTTTTGTTTCGATTGCTTTTTTCGCAACCATATCCTTTACCTTCATCAGCCGCGTTGTGTTTGCACGTTCGTTTTCTTCCAATTTCATTGTGATATATTTAATCGTTTCCTGATAATTGGGAATCATAACATTTTCCAGTGCATTTACACGGCGGCGGGTACGTTCAATTTCCTGTGCCAGAAGCTGTGCCGTTTTTTCGCTTTCCGCCAGACGGAGCAACGGCTCCATCGCATCGGAGAAGGAAAGCATCGCACTGTCCAGCTCACCCGAGGTAAACGCCATGCCGTAAGGGAAAATATTCCCGTCACCGCCGCCCTCCTTCTGGAAGTCAAACACAGGTACGTTTACACTCATAATATTTTTTTTCGTAACCTTTACGGATACAGACTGCTGGGGAATCATCAGTGCTTCCCCTAAGCTCGCCTCACTGAGAACTGCTCTGGCAATGATGAAGTTTTTATAAGCATTTTCCAGTGCAGTCTCTGCTTCCTCTCTCAAACGCTTATTTTCCCGCACAATTTCCATGAACTGCTTCATCAGCTCATCCAGCTTATCCTTCAGCAGCTTATGCCCTCTGGTTGCAGTTTTCAGCTGCCCCTTCAGACGGGTCATTTCCATACGGGTGGGGTTGACATTCAATCTAGCCACACTTCATCACTCCCCGCTGTTCAAATATTTTTCCAGATATTCGTCACGAATACGCTTCAATTCACTCTTTGGCAGCATACGCAGCAAATCCCATCCTGTTTCCAGTGTCTGCTCAATGGTTCTGTCTGTCTGGAAGCCCTGAGAAACATATTTCTTCTCAAATTCATCCGCAAATTTTGCATAAATCAGGTCAACCTCGGACAAAGCGGATTCGCCCAGAATTGCCATCAGCTCCTTTGCATCCTTCCCGCGGGAATATGCCGCAAACAGCTGGTTCATCGTATCCGCATGGTCCTCTCTGGTCTTGCCCTTACCGATACCCTTATCCTTCAAACGAGACAGGGAAGGCAGTACGTTGATGGGAGGCTTAATTCCCTTTTTATCCAGCTCACGGCTCAGAATAATCTGTCCCTCTGTGATATAGCCTGTCAGGTCGGGGATGGGGTGTGTCTTATCCTCCTCCGGCATGGTCAGAATGGGAATCATTGTGATAGAGCCGGGATGCCCCTTCATTCTGCCTGCACGTTCATACATCGTTGCAAGGTCTGTATACAGATAACCGGGATACCCACGACGACCGGGAACCTCCTTCTTTGCCGCAGAAACCTCACGCAGCGCCTCTGCATAGTTTGTAATATCCGTCAGAATAACCAGAACGTGCATATCCTGCTCAAATGCCAGATATTCCGCTGCGGTCAGTGCCATTTTAGGCGTACAGATACGCTCTACCGCAGGGTCATTTGCAAGGTTTACAAAGACAACGGAACGGTCAATCGCACCTGTCTGCTTGAAGTCATTGATGAAGAACTCCGCATCCTCAAAGGTGATACCGATTGCAGCGAAAACTACCGCAAACTTAGAGTCCGTACCACGAACCTTCGCCTGTCTTGCAATCTGAACCGCCAGATTTGCGTGCGGCAGACCGGATGCAGAGAAGATAGGCAGCTTCTGCCCACGAACCAGTGTATTCAGCCCGTCAATCGCGGATACACCTGTCTGGATAAATTCCGCAGGATATTCGCGGGCCGCAGGGTTGATGGGTGCGCCGTTGATGTCCAGTCTTTTTTCGGGAATGATAGCCGGGCCGCCGTCAATGGGGTTGCCCATACCATCAAATACACGCCCCAGAATATCAGGGGAAACGCCAAAGTCCAAGCTTTTGCCAAGGAAACGAACCTTGCTTTCCGCTAAGTTAATCCCTGTTGCGCTTTCAAAAAGCTGTACCAGAGCCGTGTCGCCGTTTACCTCAAGAACCTTGCATTTTCTGATCTCGCCGTTTGCCAGCTCGATTTCGCCCAGCTCATCATAGGTAACGCCTTCTACACCGGAAACCACCATCAGAGGGCCGGCTACTTCCTGAATCGAACGATATTCCTTTATCATAATTCATCTGCCCCCTTTCTGATCAGCTCTGCTACCTCTGTTTTGATTTCTCTTTCAATTTCATCGTAGCTCTTATCTACGTTCATTTCTTCCACATATTTTGCACGACCGATACGCTCGATAACATCCATTTTTGTCAGCTTCTGAATCGTAACGCCCTGCTTGATTGCTTCATTTGCCTCTTTATAGAAGGTCAGAATCAGCTTCATCATACGATACTGCTTATGCAGGGAGGTGTAGGTATCCACCTCATGGAAGGAGTTCTGGTGCAGGAAGTCCTCACGAATGGAACGTGCTGTTTCCAGAATCAGTCTGTCGCTGTGGCTCAGTGCATCTACGCCGACCAGCTGTACGATTTCGTTCAGCTCTGCCTCTGTCTGCAGCAGACGCATTGCCTCTGTTCTCTGCGCAGAGAAGTTCGGCTCTACGTTTTCATCCGCCCATGCGTCAACCTTTGCCTGATACAGAGAGTAGCTTGTCAGCCAGTTAATCGCAGGGAAGTGACGCTTATATGCCAAAGAGGAATCCAAGCCCCAGAATACCTTTACAATACGCAGGGTTGCCTGCGATACAGGCTCGGAAATATCACCGCCGGGAGGAGATACCGCACCGATTGCCGTCAGTGTGCCGATTCTGTCATCATTGCCCAGGCAGACGACGCGCCCTGCACGTTCATAGAACTGCGCCAGACGAGAGCCAAGGTAAGCGGGGTAGCCTTCTTCACCGGGCATTTCCTCCAGACGACCGGACATTTCACGCAGCGCCTCTGCCCAACGGGAAGTAGAGTCCGCCATCAGCGCAACGCTGTAACCCATGTCACGGAAGAATTCCGCAATCGTAATCCCTGTATAAATAGATGCTTCACGCGCCGCAACGGGCATATCGGAGGTATTTGCAATCAGAACGGTTCTCTGCATCAGAGATTCTCCTGTACGGGGATCCTTCAGCTCAGGGAACTCGTTCAGTACGTCTGTCATTTCATTCCCACGCTCGCCGCAGCCGATGTAAACAACGATATCCGCATCCGCCCATTTTGCAAGCTGATGCTGTGTTACTGTTTTACCGGAGCCGAAGGGGCCGGGGATTGCCGCAACGCCGCCCTTTGTAATAGGGAAGAATGTATCAATGACACGCTGCCCTGTAATCAGAGGCGCATCGGGAGATTCCTTTTTCTTATAGGGTCTTTCCCGACGTACAGGCCATTTCTGCATCATGGTTACATTCACGTCATTGCCCTTTTCATCTGTGATGATACAAACGGTTTCCTCAATGGTGAAATCGCCGATAAAAATTTCCTTAATCACGCCCTTGAGGCCATAGGGAACCATGATTTTACACTGCACCACAGCCGTTTCCTGCACAAAACCGATTTCATCCCCTGCAACCACTGCATCGCCGGGCTGCTTTGTGGGTTCAAATTTCCATTTCTTTTCTCTGTCCAGAGAGGGCACCTCAACACCTCTGCGGATGTTTGTGCCGCCCACCTCGTACATTTTTTCCAATGGACGCTGGATACCGTCATAGATGGTAGAAATCAGCCCGGGGCCAAGCTCTACGCTCATAGGCATCCCAACGGATACAACCTCTTCTCCGGGGCCAAGCCCTGCCGTTTCCTCATAAACCTGAATAGAGGCTTTATCTCCGTGCATTTCGATGATTTCACCGATCAAATGCTTATCAGATACACGAACCACGTCAAACATATTGGCATCTCTCATGCCCTCCGCAATGACCAGTGGACCGGATACCTTTACGATCGTGCCTGTTTTCATATCTTCATTCACCTACAATCATTCATTATTCGCTAAACAATATATCTGCGCCGATGGCACGCTTTGCCGATTCACGCACCTCATTCATGCCCAGCCCCATGCTGCCGCCGATACCGGGGATCACAATAATAGCGGGCAATTCCATATCCTTATATTTTGCAAGGCTTTCCTTCGCCTTCAGGCTGGCTCCCTCTGTGATGTAAATAATCGCATATTCCTTTTCTGCCAGCTTATGGATTGTTTTTTTAATTTCCTCCGCGGAATAGGCAGGGAAAATATCAATCCCAAGAGCAAGGAAGCCCATAACGGTGTCTTTGTCGCCAATGATACCAACCTTAGACATACGCTTCTCTCACCCTTTCTTTAATTGTATCTGCATCAATATTATGCAGCTTGCAGGTCATAATAATCCGCACGCATTTTGCCTCTGTCTCTTTTGCAAGGATATAAGCCGCAACGGGTTCGGGGGTCAAGGTTTTATATTTTGCCTCCTTCACATATTCCGTCAGGTAATCATCGCAGGCCTTTTCAAAGGCAGTAAAGCCAAGCTCCATGCTGTCGCAGAGTCTGCCATAGCCCGTTTCCTTCAGCGCCGCCGCTACGTTGTCGCTCTTAAAGGCATGCAGCAATGCTTCCGTGCTGATTTCGCCGCCGGGCACCAAGCCTTCTGTCAGCTCCTGCTCCGTCCGCTTCAGTGTATAAATGCGGTACAGCGTTTTCAGATTAGTGATATCTGCCAGCTTTCGCACATAGGTTGCAACATAAGGAATACCAAGCTTTTCTGCCGCATCACTCATCACGCGAAAGCATGCCCGATCCAAAGTCGTGTCGATGTATCGTCCGTTCTTTGTCTTTGCATAAAGCTCAATGGCTTCTTCCACAGCCTTCGCATCAATGCAGGGCATTTCCATATAGTTTCTTTCACGGAAGAATTTCCGCAAATCCTCTACGGGAATCGAACCGCCCTGAATCAGGAATTTCCTGCCGTTTACCTTGGAAATTTCCTCCTTGATGAGCACCTTCACATTGTGATAATCGTTTTTGAATCGGAAAATATCCATGAAAACCTCATTGGGAATCAGCTTACCCATTGCCTGATATGCTTCCTCCAGATTCGCCTGAATCATGGTCTCAAATTCATGCACATCCCCAATCTGCGTTTTCCCGTAATCACTATCCTGCAAGAAGCGCAGTGCTTCCTCTGCATCCTTAGCCTCTGCCATCTGCAGCAGCTTTTGCTTTGTCAGCAGCTTATTTTCCATGGAGCGCACGCTGGCTACGGCGAAAGGGTAAATTCGTTCTTTTGCCATTTTCTACCCCTCCTTAAAACAAAATTTTTGCTGCGATTTGCTGGATTTCTTCTTTTTCTACTGTAATAATTGATTCAAAAGAATAGTTATATTCAATATCTCCGTTTTTCACGATAAAACCGCCGCTGATGTCCGCCGTCTGCGCGGAAAGGGTAAATTCGTTTTCCTTTACAACGTCCGCCAGTCTTGCCGCATCCTTCTTGGAAACCAGAATTTCCGTCCCCAGAGAACGGTCAAGCTTTTTCAGCATACCGCCGATGACCTTCGCGTATGCCGCATCGTCCAGAGAAAGCAGTCTTTTTTCTGCCTCCGCAATCGTTTCCGCAAGAATTTCCTGCTTCGTTTCCAGAATGGCCTTTTTCGCCTGCATCTGTGCGCCGGAAATCTCCTTTGCGGCAGCCTTTTCCGCCTCTGCCTGTGCGTTTCTGTCGAATACGTCCAGCTCCTTATTCACCTTTTCCTGTGCGGCCTTCAGAACAGCATCTGCCTCCTTCTGCCCCTTGGCAAGGGATGCCTTTGCTGCTTCTTCTGCCTCCGCAATGATTTTATCAATGATAATCTTACCATCATTCATAGGAGTTACTCCTCCTTTTCCGTTTTATTGATTACAGCTGGATGCTGTTGAGCATCAGGAAGGAAACCAACAGAGCCAGAACGGCGTATGTTTCTACCATCGCTGCAAACAGCATACCCTTTGCCAGCTCGCTGGGTCTTTTCCCTACCAGCATAACGCCTGCTGCGGCTGCCTTACCCTGAGAAATACCGGAAATCAGACCTACGAATGCAATAGGCAGACATGCTGCAAAAATTTCAGCACCCTGCACCACTGTCAGCTCCATCATGCCGTCGCCGCCCAGCAGGCCAACCTTAACCATTACGATAAAGGCAATCAGCAGACCGTAGATACCCTGTGTACCGGGCAGAGCCTGCAGCAGCAGAACCTGACCGAATTTATTAGGGTCTTCGGAAACAACCCCTGCAGCCGCTTCACCGGCAATACCAACACCCTTGGCGCTGCCGATGCCGGCAAACAAAGATGCCAGAGCCGCGCCGCCTAATGCCAAAAATTCACCGCTTAATAAATTATTTAACATTGTCATTACCCTCCTTGAGAATCTTGATATATTTTGTTTTTCTTTCAAATGGAGCGAAAGGTCTTCCGCCGCCCGTATAGAATTTACCGAAAAATTCAACATACTGCAATCTGCACGAATGAACGAAAGCACCCAGCGCGTTAATTGCAATATTGAATACCGTACCAAAGGCGAATACCACAATCAGCAGGACAGAACCCGCGATGCCGCCGCCTGCCAGAGAGCCCAGTGTGTTGAATACCTGTGCAACAACGCCTGTTGCAAGCCCCAACGCCAGCAATCTGGAATAGGAAAGCACATCAGACAGATAGCTTGTGATGCCGTAAAGGCTGCCAAGTCCGCCTGTCAGCTTGCCGAAAATGCCTTTTTTCTTTCTGCCGCCTGTCAGCAGAATACCAACCGCACCGATGATTGCCATAATCTTGCCGATGCCGACCGCTCCTGCGCCCAGCTTTCCGCCGAATGCAAACAGAACAATGCCAATCAGCAGCAGATACCATAAGCCGATATCAAACAGTGCATCCAACGGACGACCGTCCTTAATATCCATGTAGGCCTGAACCCCCATGCCGACAAACAGGTGAATGGCCCCCAGAATCAGAGACACCACCAAAAGCTTCATAGGCTCGCTCAGAGGGTCAAACCACAAGGGCTTGATAACAAACTCCTTCCCGAAAAAGGTCTTTGCCGCCACGGTAAAGAAGTTCCCGAACCAGCCGCCGAATAATGCGCCCCACATAAAGGTAGACAAACCACAGAACATAAACATCTTAATCATGCGGTGGGTCGTGCCCTCCGGCTTGTATTTCTTTAGAATGATTGCACATAGAGTTGTCAGGATGAGCCCGTAGGCAGCATCACTGAGCATCAGCCCGAAGAACAGGAAATAGAAGGGTGCCAGAATTGCCGTAGGGTCGATATCATGCCGTCCCGGCAGGCTGTACATCCCCGTAACCGCCTCAAAGGGAGTCACGATGGAATTGTTCTGCAGCAGAACAGGCACACTCTCATCATCGGGGTCAGGCTCTTCAATATTATAGTAGAATTCATATTCCTTTAACAGTGCTTCTACCTCAGGCTGCGCCTTTGCCGGCATCCAGCCATCGAAATAGAATACCATTTCCGTGCTGACCATATCCCCGACAACCCTTGCTCTGTCTCTGCGCATCATCAGGCTGTCATACAGAAATTCGATATGCTCTCTGTAAACCACCAGCTTTTTCAGTATTTCTTCGTCTTCCGCAATATTTTTTTCATTTTTTTCAATTTCTTTTTCATAGCGATGCATCGCTTCTGTTGCAGTCCCCTTCTGGTCTGCCAGCGTGACTGCCGAGAAGTTGTATGGACGCAGTGCCTCAAGCAGCTGCTCCTTTTCCTCCTTCAAACAAATGAACGCATAATACTTCTGCTGCTTATCCTTGCTAACCTCCTGTACGATCACAGAAGGTGCTGCCGCCTGCACATCTGCCGTCATCTGCACCGTATCGGTCTTTACAGGTGCTGCGCCAAGCTGCACCAGAGCATGCTCCGTTTCATTCATTTCCAGCGGAATATCCAGCGTTTCCCAAGGCTTCAGCCCTGCAATCAGTCCACGCAGCCGGTTGATTTCTGTCCGCCTGTCGGCAATATCCTTATAGGTCTCGACAGCCTTATCCACATTCAGCTCCGTTTCCGTTTTAATGGAATCCATCAGCTTCGCAAAATCGCCTCTGTCCAGCTTTATTCTTGAGGGGAACAGCGGCTTCTTTGCAGTGTCATACTTCCCAATGGCCTCCAATGCAGTGCTTACACGGCTGATATCCGCCTCCAGACGCGAAACATCGGCACTGTTACTGGTTCGGAAAATGTCGGGCATCCATTCCTCATCGTTGATTGCGCCCTCATTCGAGTCGATTTCCACAACCCCAAGGTGCATCAGCTCATGGATGAAGGGTGTCCGGCTGCTGTTCAAACCAATGACAGTAAGCTTTCGCATCTCAACAACTGCCATATTCTCCCACAACCTTTCCGATTACCGCCAGAACGGCTTCTTCCTTCCTTTGCGCTGCCTGCTCTCTAATCTGAGAACAAGTCTCCTCCGCTTCCTTTAAAATCTTTTGGATTGCCTCCTGGCTCTCCGCTACAGCGTTTTCTACGGCTTGGTGCATTTCCTTTGCCCCTTGCAGTTTTGCCTCCTCCAGCAGGATTTCCTGCTGCTTCAGTGCATCGGCCTTTCTTTCTTCAGCCTGTGCAACAGCCTGCTTTTTGATTTCCACAGCACGCGCTTCCGCCTCTACAATGCTTTTCAGGATCTCATAAGCCACAATACTCACCTCACTTGCTGTATTTTTTTATTGAACAAATTGCACAGGTACTTTAAAACTCCCGTTAAAATTTTCTTGTTAAAGATATAACAGTATTATTTTCTAATTTAAATAGAGATTCGTCCCTGTCCCACTCGTTCCTTCTCCTTCGGTTCCCGAAGGTATGGTTGAAATTTTCATGAATTTTCAAGAAAATTCCAAGGATATATGAAATATGAAACACATCCTTACCGTAAATAATACGGGATTTTTATGAATCTGTCAATCCTCTTCCATTTTCTGTCCAATTCTCAAACCTTTTTCTTTCTCGGACATGTTTGTTAAAAATACATCATACTCCTTTCATCGAAAAAGCAAATTTCTTTATTTTTCAAGGTTTGCGAACGGTCTTTCGCATGCGATTTATTTGTATTCCAATTTTTGCAGATTGTTTTTCCCTCTCCTCCCCTTAATGTTTTGTATAAAACAAACAATTTTTTGCATCTAATTTTTGTCAGTTTCTCATCAAGAAAATATTTTTTTCACTGAACAAAACTTTTTTAAGTGAAATATTATTCATTTGAAACAGCTGTTTCCTGGTTTTACGCGTTTTTCTTCTCTCCCCAGTAATTCCTTTATACAAATTCAACAAATTAAAAAAGAGTACAGAATCTATTCAATAAATTGAATAAACTCCGTACTCCGAAAGGTTTATCCCTCCTGTTTTTTCCGCAGAGATGCAAATGCCGCACGAATGTCGCGCTTCATCCAGTGGGGCAATTCGCTTTCTTCCACTTCCTCCTTCGTCATCCAGAAGAAGGCCTCATGCTCAGGGCTGAGCCTTACCTCGCCCCCCGTCCATGTGCAGGCGTATGTAAAAATACAAAGGTGGATGTGGTGCTTGATGGCATCAAATAAGGACAACGGCGATCCGATGGAAACATGTAAGTCCGTTTCCTCGCGGATTTCTCTGCGCAGTCCCTCCTCTGCCTTCTCAAAGAAATGCAGTCCGCCTCCCGGCAGATCCCATTTCTGATGGCTGTTCATATAGCTGCACTCCATTTCATGCTTGGAACGGCAAAGCACCAGTGCTTTATTCTCTTTTATAATGACAGCCTTCACAGCCACCGCAAAATCCCTTTTCAAAAGGAACGCCCCCTTTGGCTCTTTCGTTCTTGCTTACTCTCTCATTTCGCATCTTCCAGAAGCTTTTTCAGTTCTTCTTCCGTAAAATCGTATTCCTTGCCGCAGAAATGACAGTGCAGGTTTGCTTTCTTGTCCTCTCTGATGATTTTTTCCAGTTCCTCTCTGCCAATGCTGATCAGTGCCTGTTCCACGCGCTCTCGTGTGCAGTTGCAGTAAAATTCCGTCGGAACGGTATCCATGATTTTCAGCTCCATCTCTCCCAGAATCATCTGCAAAATATCCTCCGGTGTTTTCCCCATATCCAGTAAATCCGAAACATAAGGAAGCGTTGCCAGCTTCTTTTCCAGCTTCTCAATCATTTCATCCGTTGCATCGGGAAGCAGCTGAATGATAAAGCCGCCGGCTCTGCGGATAGAGGTATCCGTTTCCACCAGCACCCCCAGACCAACCGCGGAGGGGGTCTGCTCAGACTGTGCGAAATAATAGGTCAGGTCATCTGCAATTTCCCCTGTCACCAGCTCAATCCGTCCGGCATAAGGCTCTCTCATGCCGATATCCTTGATCACGCTCATGTAGCCGTTGCCGATTGCACCGCCGACATTCAGCTTGCCGGGGTATAAATCCGGAATTTCCACATTGGGGTTGAATACATAGCCCTTCACTCTCGCATGGCTGTCGCTCGTTACCACAAGCCCCTGCAAGGGGCCTTCGCCGCGAATCTGCAGGGTTACAATATCCTTTTCGCCCTTCAGCATACTGCCCATCATCGCCGCCGCCGTCAACATTCTGCCCAGTGCCGCGGATGCCACCGGAGAAGTATGGTGAATCTCTCTTGCGTGCTGCACCAAATCTCTCGTTGTGGCAGCAAAGGCGCGAATACTGCCGTTGCCTGCCGTTGCTCTTACAATATAATCACTCATTCGTTTTCCTCCGACTATTTCTTATCCCAATCTATCCTTATTTCAGCTTTGCCACAAAAAGCAGACGCTCACTCTTCTCCTGCGGCGGTGCAAAGCAATACCCGTCCGTAACCTCCAGAAGTGCCAGTCCTGCCGCCTGCAAAGCCTGCTCAATTTCTTCTGTTGCGTAGGCTCTTTCGTAGTGGTATTCCTCCACTCGCTCATAGAGCCCGTTCTCCTGCGCAATGAAAAAGCTCACATAATATTCGTTGATTTTCTCTTCCTCGTCGTAATCGTTCTCCCAGATATACGCCGCCGCTTCCTCTGCCGCACCGAATACCTTCTGCCCCAGTACCTCGCGGAACTTATATTCCGTATTCATATCGAACAGGAGGATGCTCTCCGGCTTCATGTGCGCCGCTATGCGCCGAAATGCCGCCGCAAGCTGCCCCTCCTCCGTCAGGTAGTTCATGCAGTCACACAGGCTCAGAATACAATCCGCCTGCTCGCCCAGATCCAGCTCCGTCATGTCCTGACAGGCAAGCCGCACCGAAACGCCAGCCTCCATCGCCTTGTGGTCTGCCTCCGTCAGCATTTCGGAGGAAAGGTCAACGCCAATCACATCGAAGCCCTCCTGCGCCAGAGGAAGCAGAATACTGCCTGTCCCACAGCCTAAATCCAGAATCGTTTTCGGCGCGATGCCGTATTTTTCCCAGACCGCATGGATGTGGTCGAGCCATTCGTCATATTCCACTTGTTCCATGAAAAGATCATATACCGATGCAAAGGTTTCGTATGCGCTCATAAAGCCCTCCTCCATGCCCTCCTCCATGCCCTCCTCCATGCCCTTCTACAGAGAGATATTCGTTCACAACTTTATATTATAGCTCTATCCGTTTTTAAATGCAAGCAGGAATCCTTATAGACAGGAAATGTCTTTCTGCTGTCCACTCCCCTGTCCACTCCCTGTCCTTTTAGGTGTCCACTCTGTCCACTTCTGTCCGCTTTCGCTCCGCCGTTTTTCTTGTCCCCATAATGCCGCCGATGCGTCCGCTTTCTCTCGATGTCAGCCCCCTCCAGCCGCACCGCTCTACCTTCTCCAGAAGCCCCAGCTCCTCGGCAACCTCGTATTTCATCGCCAAATCACGCTTTTCCGCCTCGGTCAGTTCCTTCTTTTTTCGCAATCAAATCACCCTTTCTGTTCCTTTCCTTCCACTCAGTATGCACATTTTCCGCCAAAACATGTATTTTGTGCGCAGACGAATGACTCTTTAAAAAATACAATATTTTTTCGCGAATTTATTTGACAGAATTCCTATCTGGTGTTAGACTATGAGACAAATACATATTTTTCTAAAGTAGAGGTGCGTTTTTCAAGAGTATCCGGGCAAATGTCATAAGGGATAGAGGAAGCCCGCAGAAAGGGGAAAACGCCGAAGAAGGGATAAGCCTTATCTTTCCCCTTCTGGTTGTGCAGCTAATATCTGTACGACTGTCATTGGAAAACCCAATGGAGCGCTACGAAGAACAATCAAACTGCGGCATTCAAGGATACCACAGTTTCCTTGGAGGTCGGCGCGTGCGTCGGCTGTTTTTGTTTATAGCAAGGAAAACTATTCCAAAGCACAGCCCATCGACCTTTTATCATCGAAAACATTAACGCAAAAGAAAGAAGGATTTTAAAATGAAGAAAATCAATCTCGCCGTAGTCGGCGCAACAGGCATGGTAGGCAGAACTTTCCTGAAGGTTCTGGAGGAAAGACAGCTGCCCATCGAAAATTTCTATGTTATGGCATCTGCCCGTTCCGCAGGCTCTACGTTGAAATTCAATGGCAAGGACTATGTTGTGGAAGAGCTGAATGAGCATTCCTTTGATAAGCCTATTGATATCGCACTGTTCTCCGCAGGCGGCGGCACAAGCGAAAAATTCGCACCCATCGCAGCTGCTCATGGCTGCATCGTCATCGACAACAGCTCCCAGTGGAGAATGGATCCCGCGGTTCCCCTGATTGTTCCCGAGGTAAACCCTGAGGATATCAGCTGGCACAAAAACATCATTGCCAACCCCAACTGCTCCACCATTCAGGCAATGGTTGCGCTGAAGCCTCTGGATGATAAATATAAAATCAAACGTGTGGTTTATTCCACCTATCAGGCAGTATCCGGCGCAGGTGTTGCAGGCTGGAAGGATTTGGAAAACGGCATGAAAGGCGAGGCTCCCAAGAAATTCCCTCACCCCATTGCAAGCAACTGCCTGCCCCACATTGATTCCTTCCTTGATAACGGCTATACAAAGGAAGAAATGAAGATGGTAAACGAAACCAGAAAGATTCTGCATAACGATGCTATGCGCGTGACGGCAACAACGGTTCGTGTACCTGTTTTCGATTCTCACAGCGAATCCATCAACGTGGAATTTGAAAAGCCCTTCGATCTGGATGAGCTGATTGAGGTTCTGAAAAATGCGCCCGGTGTTGTTGTGCAGAACGACAGCGCACACAACGAATACCCTATGGCTGTTACCGCAGCAGGCAAGGACGAAGTATTCATCGGACGTATCCGCCGCGATGAAAGCGTAGAAAACGGCGTAAATCTTTGGGTAGTCGCTGACAATATTCGTAAGGGTGCGGCAACAAATGCAGTACAGATTGCGGAAGAAATCATAAAGGCAATGAACGAATAAGTCATTCATACTATATAAGAGAGTTCAATTTTCGTAAGGAGGTCATACATATGTCTATTTTCACAGGAGCAGGCGTAGCCCTCGTAACACCCATGCACGCTGACGGCAGCGTAAACTTTGATAAAATGAAGGAACTGATTGAATTTCAGATTGCAAATGATACAGACGCGCTGATCATCTGTGGCACAACAGGGGAAGCATCTACCATGTCCGATGAGGTACAGATTGAATGTATCCGCTTCGCAAAAGAGGCTGCGGCAGGTCGTGTTCCCGTTATCGCGGGTGCAGGCAGCAATGATACCGCACACTGTATCGAACTGGCACAGGGCTGCGAAAAGGCAGGCGCTGATGCCGTTCTGCTGGTAACCCCCTACTACAATAAGGCAACACAGAAGGGGCTGATTCTGCACTACACAGCAGTTGCAAACAGCATCAATATTCCCATCATTCTTTACAATGTACCCGGCAGAACCGGCTGCAACATTGCACCCAAGACAGTTGCAGAGCTGGCAAAGGTAAAGAACATTGTTGCTGTGAAGGAAGCAAGCGGCAATCTGTCTCAGGTGGCTGAAATTGCGGCTCTGGTTGGTCCCGATTTCGATATTTACAGCGGCAATGACGACCAGATTCTGCCCGTTTTGTCTCTGGGCGGCAAGGGCGTTATCTCCGTCCTGTCCAATGTAGCACCCAAGCAGACACACGATATGGTTATGCATTATCTGAATGGGGATACAAAGGCGGCTACAAAGCTGCAGCTGGATGCGATTGAATTGATTTCCGCACTGTTCTGCGAAGTAAACCCCATCCCCGTAAAGACTGCGCTGAATGAAATGGGCTATGCGGTTGGGCCTTGTGTGGCACCTCTGTGCGAGATGGAGCCCAAGAATCTGGAAACATTAAGAACCGCACTGAAAAATTACGGTCTGCTTTAATTTTCTTGGGACGATGTCCCAAACCCTGCAAGGGGAATGATTCCCCTTGACCCCCATTTGCAACACCATATACATGGTGTTGCGGTATCGGGTTCCAAGGGAGTGACTCCCTTGGCGGAGTGTGAGGCAGCGCCTCACGAGAAAGGAGTAAATTATGATAAATGTAATCATTCATGGCTGCGGCGGCAAAATGGGTCATGTTGTAGCCGAATTAGTGAAAAACGAACCGGATTGTCAGGTTGTGGCAGGTATCGACCCCGCCACCCCTGCGTTGGATTTCCCTGTATTTCCCAGCTGCGAAGCCTGCGACGTTGCAGGGGATGTCATCATCGACTTCTCCACAGCAAAGGCTGTTCCTGCCCTTCTGGCATTTTCCAAGGCAAAAAAAATCCCTGTTGTGCTCTGCACCACAGCATTATCCGAGGAAACCACCGCGCTGATGCAGGAAACAAGCAAGGAGGTTGCGATTCTGAAATCCGCGAATATGTCTGTTGGCGTAAATCTGTTACTGGATTTGGTGCAGCGCGCGGCAGTCATTCTGGCAGAAAGCGGCTTCGATATTGAAATCGTAGAAAAGCACCACAACCAGAAGATTGATGCCCCCAGCGGCACCGCAATGGCTCTGGCAGATGCTATCAATCAGGCAATGGAGGAACGGTATCATTATGTGTATGATCGTTCTCAGGTGCGTGAAAAAAGAGAAAAAACCGAAATCGGGATTCATGCAGTACGCGGCGGCAATATCGTCGGCGAGCATGATGTCATTTTTGCCGGCAGAGATGAAGTCATTGAGCTGACCCATCGCGCAACCTCTCGCGAGGTTTTCGCCGTTGGCGCAGTGAAGGCGGCAAAATTCCTGGCAGGCAAGCCTGCCGGTCTATACACCATGAAGGAAGTTCTGCAATAAGCACAAAAAAGCCTCTGAGATTCCATCTCAGAGGCTTTTCTTTTTTATCCTTTTTCCTTTTTATTCTTTTTCCTTTTCCGCTACAAGCTGATAGATATTTTCTGCTTCCTCTGCAATGCCTGCCGGAAGAATCGTCCCCGTCAGGATGATATCCATAAAATCGGGGCGCTTTCCAATAATCTCATGCAAATCAGATTCCTGTAGATATCCTTTTTCCACACATTCCAGAATTCCATCCAGCAGAAGCATTTCACATTCACCCGTATCCACGATTTTCTTTGCGAAATTAAACGCATTGCGGATTTCGTTGAATATTTCCTTGTGCAGCGCTTCATCATTTTCAGCCCCCTGCACATCCTCTGCCGCACGATCCTTCTCAAAGCGGAAAATACGGAAATCAGGCTCCAGCTTCTTCAGCAGTGCAATTTCCTTGCTGTTATGATAATCCAAGAATTGAATCATAACAACACGCTGTTCCTCGCCGATGGCGCGCATGCCACGCCCAACGGCTACGGCTGTTTTCCCCTTCCCCATACCATAATAAATTGAAATCTGACCTTGTCTCACGTTATCTTCACTCCTGTTTTTCTTGCTTCAGACCATCTCGTCCGCGCCCTTTTCTTCCGCTTCGCGCTCCGCCTTATGCGGCAGCTCGATTTTTGCAACAGAAACCTCATAAGCGACTCTTTCCTCTACCTCCTCGCCAATGCGTTTCTGATAGATTCTGCTTTGCATCCTACCCCAGATATGGATATTGGCACCCACCTCCAGATTTGCGATATATCTGGCGTTTCTGCCCCATGCAATGCAGGGAATATAATCCGATTTATTATAGGCGCGGTTGACCGCTACCAGAATATCGGATATTTCTCTTCCAAAAGGCGTTTTACGATAAATCGGGGGCTTACAGATAAAACCATTCAGATAAACCTGATTGATATTCTTTCCCTCTTCCTCCTCCGGCAGAGAAATCTCTCTTGCGAAGATGGTCAGCACCAGACGATTTTTTTTACTGTTGTAGTTATTGTAGCTCCTTAACTGTCCAACAATATCAACTTTTATTCCTACCTGCAATAAATTCATATCTATCAGCCGTTCGGAAACGGTGACAGGCAGGATATCCTCCTTATCACTGAGGCGTTCAGAAGAAATCTGAAATGTATAGAAACCTTCGCCATATACCTCATGACTAAAGACACAGCCTTTTACGATCTTACCGGCAATCAGAACAGTATTGTTTTCCGGCAATCCTTCCATTTGCATCTCTTTCTCCCCTTTGCTTTGCCAAAGATTTTCCCTTAGCAATGATCCTTTCAATAAATCAGTTTATGCGGATAGACAGCCGTTCAGACCTGCCAAAAAATCCGCATCCCGTTTTCACTGCTGTGTCTGATTTTTTCCGTTGCGGAAGATAAAGCCGATCTTCACGCAGTCGATGGCGACTACCATGGTGTAGTCCTTCGTTTTGTAAATCATAGGTGTACCGCTTTTTTTTACTACAACGGCATCTATCTTTTTCCCCTCAGTTGTCCAATAGCAAAGGAAGGTAAAATCCTCATCCTCTCTGACTGCCCATTCAAAATCGAGCAGCGGATGAATGAAGAAATCCCCCTCGCAGCCGAAATAATCATTGATACGCTTTCTCGTCTGCACAAAGTCTGCTACCGGTCCTTTTTCTTTTGCCATAGCTTCCTCCAAAAATTACATAATACTCATTATTCTTATGGTACTTAGTTTTTCACAAAATGTCAATAAGAACCTATATACGCTTATGCTTATGCTCAGTCGAAATCAGGCTTTCGACTTGTTTCGGCTTTTGCATCAAGCAACGGCTTCAGATATTTTCCCGTATAAGAGGCAGGTACCCGACAGATTTCTTCAGGGGTGCCGACTGCAACGATTGTGCCGCCGCCATCGCCGCCCTCAGGGCCAAGGTCGATGATATAATCCGCCGTTTTAATCACATCCAGATTATGCTCAATGACGATAACCGTATTACCGCCCTCGGTCAGCCTTTGCAGAATCTGCACCAGCTTATGCACATCCGCCGTATGCAGTCCCGTTGTGGGCTCATCCAGAATATAGACCGTTTTGCCTGTGCTTTTGCGGCTCAGCTCCGTTGCCAGCTTCACGCGCTGCGCTTCACCGCCGGAAAGCGTTGTGGAGGACTGCCCAAGCTGCACATAGGAAAGACCGACATCATATAAGGTTTGCAGCTTATTTTTGATACGGGGAATATTTTCAAAGAACTGCAATGCTTCCTCGACCGTCATATCCAGTACATCGGAAATGGTTTTCCCTTTATATTTTACCTCTAGAGTTTCGCGGTTATAGCGTTTACCATGGCAGACCTCACAGGGCACATAAATATCAGGCAGGAAGTGCATTTCAATTTTGACGATACCATCCCCGCTGCACGCTTCACATCTGCCGCCTTTTACATTAAAGCTGAATCTGCCCTTCTGATATCCTCTGACCTTCGCCTCTGTTGTCTGCGCGAACACATCCCGAATCATATCAAACAGACCGGTATAGGTTGCAGGGTTGCTTCTGGGGGTGCGCCCGATGGGAGACTGGTCAATGTTGATGACCTTATCCAGCTTCTCCAGCCCAAGCATTTCCTCATGCCTGCCGGCTCTGGTTTTGGCTCTGTTCAGCTCCTTCGCCAGACGTTTATACAGAATTTCATTGATGAGGGAGCTTTTGCCGCTGCCGCTGACACCCGTCACGCAGGTAAACACGCCAAGCGGAATTTCCACATCGATGTTTTTCAGATTATTTTCTGCCGCACCCCTGATGACTAATTTATGGTCTTGTACGAATGGTCTGCGTTCCTTTGGCACTTCGATTTTTTTGCGCCCGCTGAGATATGCTCCCGTCACGGAGCGCTCCACCGCCATAATTTCCTCTACACTGCCTGCCGCAACGATTTCACCGCCGCCGCGCCCTGCACCGGGACCGATATCCACAACAAAATCCGCCGCGCGCATGGTATCCTCGTCATGCTCCACCACAATCAGGGAGTTGCCGATATCACGCAGGTGCTTTAATGTTGCAAGCAGCTTATCATTATCACGCTGATGCAGACCGATACTCGGTTCATCCAGAATATAAACCACGCCGACCAGACCGGAACCAATCTGCGTTGCCAGACGGATGCGCTGCGATTCCCCACCGGAAAGCGTGCCCGCCGTTCTGGAAAGCGTCAGATATTCCAGACCGACATCAATCAAAAAGCCGACTCTGGCGTGGATTTCCTTCAGAATACGTTCCGCAATCATATTTTCCCGTTCCGTCAGCGTCAGGCTTTGGAAGAATTCCTGCATTTTGCCAATGGAAAGCTCCGTCACCTCGGAAATATTCTTCCCGTTGACAGTAATGGCAAGCACCTCCGGACGCAGGCGTTTCCCATGGCAATCGGGACACTCGATATTCGTCATATATTCCTCAAATTCCGCGCGCATGGCTTCGGAGGTTTCGTTATATCTGCGCCGGAGAGTATTGATGACCCCTTCAAAGGCATAGTCATAGGTGCCTGTGCCACGCACATTGCTGTAGGTAATGCGCAGCTTTTCCTTCGTGCCATAGAAAATAATATCCTTGATTTTTCGGGGCAAATCCTTAAAGGGCGTTTCCAGAGAAAAGCCGTATTTCGCCGCCAGTGCATCAAAGAGAACCTTACTCATGCTCCCCTTCGCATTGACGGAATTATAGCCAGGGGCGGTAATTGCGCCCTGCATGATGCTGAGCTCCTCATTCGGCACAATCAGCTGTTCATCAAACTTCATCTGCATCCCCAGACCCGTACAGGTCGGGCAGGCCCCGCTTGGGTTATTAAAGGAGAACATGCGCGGTTCAATTTCCATCAAATCCACGCCGCAGTCAGGGCAGGAAAAGCTCTGGCTGAACAGCAGCTCATCCTCTCCCTGATTTACATCCACAATCAGAAGACCGCCGCTGAGTGCCGATGCCGTTTCGATGGATTCGGTCAGACGCATCTGCATGCCTTCCTTTACCATCAGACGGTCTACCACGATTTCAATGTTATGCTTTTTATTTTTTTCTAATCCGATTTTTTCGGAAAGGTCATACAGAATTCCATCCACGCGCACACGCACATAGCCGCTCTTTTTTGCATCCTCCAGCAACTTGACATGCTCGCCCTTTCTGCCGCGCACCACGGGTGCCAGCAGTTGTAGCTTCGTCCGCTCGGGCAGCTCCATAATGCGGTCTACAATCTGGTCAATGGTTTGTTTTTTGATTTCCTTGCCGCATTTCGGGCAATGGGGAATCCCGATTCTTGCATAGAGCAGACGCAGATAATCATAAATCTCCGTTACCGTACCGACGGTGGAACGGGGGTTATGGCTCGTTGTTTTCTGGTCGATGGAGATGGCAGGAGAAAGTCCCTCGATGAGGTCTACATCCGGCTTTTCCATCTGCCCCAGAAACTGCCTTGCATAGGATGAGAGCGACTCCACATAGCGTCTTTGTCCCTCTGCATATATCGTATCGAAAGCAAGAGAGCTTTTGCCGCTGCCGCTCACCCCTGTAAAGACAACCAGCTGATCTCTGGGGATGGTGAGGTCAACATTTTTCAGATTATGCGCTCTCGCACCCTTTATTACAATCTTATCCTTCATAGCGTCTCCTTTTCTTGGGATATCCCTTTTCAGAGGATTGCCCAAGTTCTTACAATAATTTCTTGATTTCCAAAATTTTATCTCTCAGCTCTGCCGCACGTTCAAACTGCAATTCCAGCGCGGCGTGCTTCATTTCCTTATCCCACTTTGCAATCAGCTGCTTCAATTCCTTTTCACTCATGGATTCGGGGTCCTTTTCCAGACCGAATTTCTGCTTCTCCGTTGCGGCCTTCGTAATCTGGATGACATCATGCACCTTTTTCTGAATGGTCTGCGGAATGATGCCATGCTCCTCATTATACGCCTGCTGAAGGCAGCGGCGGCGGTTGGTTTCCGTAATCGCCCTATCCATGCTTTCTGTCATCACATCGGCATACATAATGACGCGCCCCTTGGCATTTCTTGCCGCACGCCCAATGGTCTGAATCAGCGAGGTTTCGGAACGCAGAAAGCCCTCCTTATCTGCATCCAAGATGGCAACCAGACTGACCTCGGGGATATCCAAGCCCTCCCGGAGCAGGTTAATGCCAACCAAAACATCAAAAACATCCATGCGCAAGTCCCGAATGATTTCCAATCTCTCCAAGGTATCAATATCCGAATGGAGATAGCGCACACGCACCCCTGCCTCACGCAGATAATCCGTCAAACGCTCCGCCATTTTCTTGGTCAGGGTTGTCACAAGCACCTTATCGCCTGTCTCTGTGGTCTTTCTGACCTCGGCAAGCAAATCATCAATCTGCCCATGAATGGGGCGAACGGAAATTTCGGGGTCCAACAAGCCTGTCGGACGAATAATCTGCTCCGCTGTCTGCTGAGAATGCTCCTTTTCATAAACAGAGGGGGTTGCGGAAACGAATAGCATTTGATTGATTTTGCTTTCAAATTCCGCAAATTTGAGCGGACGGTTATCCAATGCGGAGGGCAGGCGGAAGCCAAAGTCCACCAAAGTTGTTTTTCGGGAACGGTCTCCCTCATACATGGCTCGAATCTGCGGAATAGAAACATGGGATTCATCCGCAATGATAAGAAAATCCTCCGGAAAGAAATCAATCAGCGTAAAGGGCGTGCTGCCTGCTTCGCGCAGGGAAAGATGACGGGAATAGTTTTCGATGCCCGTACAGAAGCCCATTTCTCTGAGCATTTCCAAATCATAATTCGTGCGTTGCTCCAATCGTTGCGCTTCCAGAAGCTTGTCCTCTCGTTTGAGCTCTTCCAAGCGCTCCTCCAGCTCCTTTTCAATCCGCTGAATGGCAAGCTGCATTTTTTCGGGCGCGGTGACATAATGCGATGCAGGGAAAATCGAGATATGGTTTCTTGTCCCGATGATTTCGCCTGTCAGCACATCTATTTCCGTAATACGGTCGATTTCATCCCCGAAAAACTCCACACGAATGGCGTGCTCCGAGGAACCGATCGGGAAAATTTCGACCACATCCCCACGGACACGAAATGTACCTCGTTCAAAATTCAGATCATTGCGGTCATACTGCATTTCCACCAGAGCGCGCAGGACTTCATCCCTGTCCTTCTCCATGCCGGGGCGCAGGGAAAGCATCATGCCGTAGTATTCCTCAGGGTCACCCAAGCCATAAATACAGGAAACGCTGGCAACAACAATAACATCCTCCCGCTCCACCAGCGCCGCCGTGGCGGAATGGCGCAGCTTATCAATTTCATCATTGACAGAGGAATCCTTTTCGATATAGGTATCCGTACTCGGCACATACGCCTCCGGCTGATAATAATCATAATAGCTGACGAAATACTCCACCGCATTTTCGGGGAAAAACTCCTTCAGCTCGTTATAAAGCTGTGCCGCAAGGGTTTTATTGTGCGCAATCACCAAGGTCGGCTTCTGGATTTTCTCAATGATATTTGCCATCGTGAAGGTTTTGCCGGAGCCTGTTACCCCCAGTAAGGTCTGGAATTTCAAGCCCTTCTGAAAGCCCTCCGCAATTTTTTCAATCGCCTGCGGCTGATCACCGGTCGGTTTATATTTCGATACCACTTTGAATTTGTTCTCCATTTTTTCTCCTCCCAGCGACCATAAAACTGTCCTTCTATTTTGTATCAAACTATAGGAATTATAGCATAGAAAAGGTGTATTGTATAGCGAACACGGAAAATTTCCAAACATTTGTTCTATGATAAATCCTCCGGATTTACACAAACAGTATCAAATGTTCTTTCCTCTGCCATTGTTGGCTCCATCTGATGCAGATGCAGTTCCTCTATAAACATATCAATTTCTCTTGTGCAATCAACCGCCATTCCTTTATTATCACCATAAACATTTATTGTGATAATCTCTTTTGCATGTCCCATAAAACAGGAAACCGCTTTCGGATTAAACTCATTTTGCAATAGCATCGTGCAGTAAGAGCTTCTAAGATCATGCCATCTTATATTCGGCAATCCATTTTCCCTTAAAATCCTTTTAAAGTGCTGATAATGAAAGCTTTTACTCCTTGCATTTCCTGTCTCAGAACAAAATATAAACCCAAAATCATAGAATTTTTCTCCCGCCTTCTTTCTCCTTTCCTCATATCTCTCACGTTCTTTTATAATTGCATGAAAGAATTCCGTATTTGCGTATCTTAACTTGATGTTTCTTTCCAACTGCGGAAAAATCAAATAATATAACGTGTATTGTCCAAGCATTCTTGCTGTCGCCTCAACTCTGGACGAATAAATCTCATCATACCAATAAATCAAATAATCTTTTAAGGAAATGTCAAAATTAATTTTATTTTTTAAATGAAATTTTATATAAAAGCAAATGAACGGTTTACACTCCTTCCTGACGGCCTGTTCCCCTTGCCTTAGACGCTTTTAACGCTCTGACTGAGGCTAAACAGAAGTTTCATTGTATGTTATTCATCTGCTGTTTTATTCAATTATCAAGGTACTGTTTTTAACGCTGTCATTTACATATACGGATTAAACTTCATTACAGATGCAATTAAAGTGATTTCCAACGTCCGCTTTACAGTTTCATCAACATACTCTATCGTGTTACCATCTTTATCAATTGCTTTGCGCTTTGCAAGCTTTTTAATATATGGCTGATATGCGTCAACCACTTGCATCAGTGCTATTGTATCGCCGGATACTACAAGAAGAATTGTCTTTTCATCTATTTTTTTACCCTTTCCAAGAATCCCATTTCTCATATTTTCCATATACTTATTTCTTGCTTTTCCCCTATTCTTCATTCTTTGGTATACTCCTCCGTCATCTTTCTCATCTGCTGCAATGCAACATTACGATTGTACTGAACACTACTCAGAACAGCATCGTCCGATGCATCACCACCATGCACCGCTGAAATCTTATCCTCGCAAAATCGCAAAAGTGCGTCGCCGCCGGCCACCTTCATACAATAATTCAGGATTTGCGCCAACTCTGTTTTCTGCACCTTATTCAATGCATTTCCGGATACTCTCGCTCGCTCCAGAATAGTCTTAATCGCACAACTGCGTATCGGATATAGCTCATCCCTTACCTTTAGAATTAACCGTGTGTGTTCCATCGTGTCTTTAAATACACACTCCTTTCCTTTCTCCCGCAATTTTTCCTCCAGCATAGACGAAGCACGCTGTCTGTCTGCAATCGGATAAAACCGCAGCTCGCTGCTTTTAACCTTTTCCCAATCAGAGTTTTCCTCTCGTTCCTCGATAAACGCAAGAAAATCCCCCTCTCGAAAAAAACTTTGTGAAACTCATCTGCAAATACTCTTTCACTCATTGTTCTCGCTTCCTTTCTTAAACATTTTTTATATCAAAGGCTATCCCGCCCTTTGACCAAAAATAAAAAAAGCAGGAAGACACAGCTCTTGAAATATCTGAAGTCCATCCTACTATTAAAAATACAATAAAAAAGCGCTATTACATTTATGCCTTTTAGACATAAAAATAATAACGCTTTCCTATCCTTAAACCGTTTATCTCAGTCAAACGCCTCGATACCTAATCATTTTTCTCCTTCAGAGTATCACAGGAAATTTGCTCTGTCAACGCTTATTCATTCTTACCCAATCCATTATAAATGACACCCTATTTGATATCTCTACACATCATAAAACACTGCGTATCCCAGTCAAAGCTCATATCGCTCAAAAATCCCACTCTCCATACAAGCAATATCCCCTACCCATATCCTCTTGCCATCCATGAATACAATGGCTGTGGGAACATTCTCAATCCTCCTTATCCTACCGGCATAGACCGCATAAGCACCGCCCATTTCATTTTCAATGAAATAGGTTACTTCTATTTCCGGATGAACAGCTATTTGTTCCTGCAATATCTGCATTTTTCGGTCTAAAGTGCTCCTTTCATCCTCCGACAGCATTCTCCGTCTATCCGCCAAAAGAACACCCTCCGTTTCCTGCACCATCTGCTCATAGCCGACCAATGCCGCAAAGGGTGCAAACTGTGCCGCTCTATCTCGTACCGACATCTTCGGCCTGCACTCCGATTGATGATGCGGCAGATGGATAATATCCTCATACCTATTGTCATTCATTGCTTTCCTCCTCCCATTATGCTCGATGACCGCCCACTTGGTTATTCCGTTCCTTCATGGTTGCACCTTCCAAGAGATTTGTTCCTTTTAATACTGCGTTTTTTCCGTATTTCTTTTGAATCTGCAAAATGGCTTTTTGCAGCTGCTTTTCTTTTCGGCGCGCCTCCGCCTTTTTCCTCTGCTTTTCCAATTCTTCGGTATCCACAAATAAATTCAGCTGCTTCGGCTCCTTCTTCACTGCCTCCTGAGCAATCACATGACACGCCGTAATCGTTACCCTTCGCACAAGAAGCTCTTGATTCACAATGCGGTCATACAGCTGCAGCACCGCCTCTACTATTTCCTTAGAAGAACTGCTATGTCCCTCCAGATTCGCTGTGCCATGTGCGTGCTTCGGTATTTCCCTGCCGTAAGCATCCCGCATGACCTCTCCCGTATATCTTATCTCCGGGTTCTCCAGACTTTCCTTATCATATCCAATCGTCAGCACAAGCTGATTTGTGACAACTCCCTTATTTACCAAATCAAGCACAAGCCGATCCACCATTTCCCGCACAATGATTTTCGCTTTTTCTGCCGTATAGGGAGATTGCAACACTTGTCCGGAGCTTATGCTGTTGCTCATCGGCTGATAGGACTTTACATCCGCGATCACACACGGTTCCCAGCCCCACGCATGATCAATCAATAGCTCTGCATTGATACCAAAAAGCTGATATAGCTTATCCTCTCCTCTTTTGCTGAGAGAATATCTTGCGATATCCCCCATGGTGTATAAGCCTGCGGCATGAAGCTTTTTCGTGTAGCCTCTGCCCACACGCCAAAAATCCTGAATTGGCTCATGCGCCCACATTTCATAGCGGTATGACATTTCATCCAACTCCGCAATCCGCATCCCTTTCTCATCTGCGGGCATTTTTTTCGCCAAAATATCCATAGCAATCTTCGCCAGATACAGATTTGTGCCAATGCCGACTGTGGCTGTGATTCCCGTTGTTTGAAACACCGCATTTACCACCCTTTCCGCCAGTGCATGCGCCGAAAGCCGATAAAACGGAAGATATGCCGTTAAATCGACAAAGACCTCGTCAATGCTATAAACATGAATATCCTCTGCCGAAAAATACTTTAGAAAAATACCGTGTATCTTCGCACTCACTTCCATGTACCGTCTCATTCTGGGTGGAACAATGATATAATCCAGCTCCAAGGTTGGATCGTTCTGCAGCTCCCGCAAATCACAGGACTTATCCCAAAACGCCTTTGACGGAAGCCTCATCCGCCTTTCGTAGTTAATGTCACGCACTCTCTGCTTGACCTCAAACAGCCTCGGTCTGCCGGATATGCCAAAGGACTTTAAGGCAGGCGATACCGCAAGGCAAATCGTTTTATCCGTGCGTGCCGCATCAGCCACCACAAGATTGATTGCCATCGGATCAAGCCCCCGGTCAATGCACTCGACAGAAGCATAGTAGCTTTTTAAATCACAGCATAAATACGTTCTTTCCATACACCCACCTCCAAAAGCAAACATATATTCTTAGTAATAACGAATATTTGTTCTCTTTTTTGTTATAGCACATCATGCTGCTATTGACAAGGCGAACACTGAAAAAATCTTTTTGGAAATATTCGGAAATAGAAAAATCCCGATGCCATTCTCAATGACATCGGGAAAGATCTGAATATATTAAATTTTACTCCTAATGCAGTATATATCATATTTCTGCTAATCACAATACCCTATTACGCACCTTATAGAGTTAGAATCGCACAATTTGATCTATCGCATATAGCGGCAAATTCAGAAGCCATCCTTCTTTTTTATAGTCCGCCATGGACGTACGCACAGAAACCTCCGGCGAAAACTTTTCATAATACGTTTTTAGGCTCTTGGCTCTAAGATTTACCTCTGCCTTTACTTCAACTGGAACAATCCGCTCGCCTGTATCAACAACAAAGTCAACTTCACAAGAGCCCCTATCATTCGTGTAGTAACAAATCTCCAAATCCTCCATATTTTTAAGCTGCTGACAAACATATTGCTCTGTAAGGGCTCCCTTGAACTCTACAAAAAGGTCATTCCCATCCAGTAAGGTTCTCTGCCGAAGCCCAACCATACAGCTAAGAAGCCCTACATCTACGATAAAGAGTTTAAATGCCTTCAAATCCTCATACGCACGTAAAGGAATGCCTACTGCATTGACACGGCTAACCTTATGGATCAGACCACAATCGCTAAGCCACAGCATTGCTGTTTCATATTCCTTTGCACGAGCCCCTTCTCGTACCAGCCCATAAATAAATTTTTTGTTTTCTTTCGCCAGCTGAGACGGGATACTGTTCCATAACATACGCAATCTCGGAACAATTTCGTTGGGAGCATGCTTTGAGAAATCCTGTTCATAAGCCTCCAGAATTCTCTTTTGAATATATCGAACCTCATTAAAGTCCTTATTTTCTACAAAGCTTTGTACCGCCTCCGGCATACCACCGATAAAATAATACTGCTTTAATGCATCAATATAAGTTTGCTTAAAGCTTGTAATCATTTCAAAGTCCAGATTCTCAAGCAATTCAGCAAATTGCTCTTTATCGGTTGCCATTAAAAACTCCTTGAAGGAAAGCGGATAAAGCTTTAAAAAATCAACCTTGCCAACAGGGAACGATGTGCCTTGATGTAGGGCAATGCCGAGCAATGAGCCTGCACATATAATATGATACTGTGGTGCATTTTCATAAAAATACTTAAGAGATGATAACGCTCTTGGCACCTCCTGCACTTCATCAAAAATCAGCAAACAGTTTTCGGAGTTGATTTTTCGTCCGACATACAACTCTATCCCCATAATTAAGCGTTTCGTATCCAAATCGGAGGCAAATAACTCTGCCATTCTTGAATTAGAGTCAAAGTTGATATATACAGTATCCGCATAAGCCTGCTTACCAAACTCTTTCATTAGCCATGTCTTGCCAACCTGACGAGCCCCTTCAATAATCAAAGGCTTACGACGTTTACTTTGTTTCCATTTTAATAGCTTTTCCATAGCAATTCGGTACATCACACACACCTCCGTTATCCTAATTTTAACATAGTATACCACCATATCACAGAAATTACAACGAACATTGTATTTATACATACATTTTTTACACCGAATCATTGCAGCATCCGTCATAATATTTATCGATTGCGTGAGTAAATAGCAAATTTAACTTCCGTTTTGCAAAAGTAACTTCTGCTTAAATTATTTTTTCAAGATTAACTTCGGAATCAGCACCTTGAAAACAGAAATAAGGGCTTGCCCTCTGCAATACACAGATAGCAAGCCCTTTTCGTTCCTAAAACAATTTACATTAAATATATTTTTCTCACTTTTTGGGGATACTTCATTTTACTTTCTTTTTTTCCAAGCATAGTTATCTTGCAATCGCAACTGTCCTTGTGGAAGGAACCCAAATCACATTTGCGCCCAATTCCTCGGAAATATAGCGAATGGGAACCATCGTGCGTCCGTTGCTGATGATGGGTGCTGCGCCAAAGCCTTCCAATTCCTGATTGATTCTCATGGTCAAGACCTTGCCGTCAATCACGATGGTAACTGTCTTTGTATCCTGCGTCCAGCTTACATTTGCACCGAATGCCTCTGCAATAAATCTCAGCGGAACCATCGTTCTGTTCTGCGAAATCAAGGGTGCCGCATCCAAAATCTTGTTTTCATTATTCAGCACAACACCATTATTGCCAATCTGCATGCTAATTGTTGTTAGGCTCTCCTTTTCCACAACGAAATAGCTGCCTTCCTTTACCACATAACCAACAACCGCATTCGCCTTTGCATCATAGCTGCCACCAACAATTTCCAGCTTGCCTGTTTCGGCGTTCAATCTTGCCAAGGTCAGTTGATTTACATTCTTCACGTCCTTGGTATCCGCAGGAATTTTCAAAACTGCAGGTTCTGTGAAATCCTTACCGGAAACACTCGTCCCCTCTGTTACCAGCGTTACCTTATCATCCGACTTCGCTGCATTTGCCGCCGCCGTATTTGCTTCTGCTGTGGTTTCTGCTATTTTTACGGTATCATTCTTGCCATCCACGGTAGGAGATACAGCAGGCTTTTCTGCGGGTTTTTCTGTGGGTTTTTTCGTAGGCTTACTGCCGCCACCGCCGCCACCGCCGCCGGAATGTCGATTGGAAACGGTCAGTGTTCCATTGGCATAAATAATATCATAATTATCATTTGACAGCGTACCCTTTATGTTGATTGTGGTTTTTCCGGCTTTGCTCATATCCGGTGTCTGCGCATAGGTCAATGTTACATCGCCGCTCAGGGTATCTGTACCGACCAAACCCTCTACCTTGTAATCCTTATCTGCTTTCGGATTGCTCAGAGCCGGCACATCGCTGCCGATGTAGGCATTCTTGTCCAGTACGGTAACGGTAACCGTTTTTTTCGCCACCTTCACTGTAAGGTCTTTCTGTACCGTGTTGTAGTTGCCGCTGTTGTCCTCGGTGTAAGTAGCAGCAAAGGTTTTCTCTCCCACATTGCCAACAGAGCTGTCGGGAGTATCCCAAGCCCATCCCTTCGGCAGAGATACATCCTTCAATGTGCTGCCATAGATGGCGGTCAGATTACTCGGCATCTCCGGGGTAGGCGTTGCCTTGTTTATAGTAAAGGTTCCGCTTGCTGTGCCGATATAGTCGCCTTTGCCGGTAACAGTCACGATTGCCTGTCCGGCGTTCGTATTATCACTGGCAGAAATTGTGTACCGGTCCTTAGGAATCGTTTCACCGTCTAACTGAACCGTTACCGCATCAGCGGCCGGAATTTGAGCCTGACCGGTATATGTATAGCTGCCGGATACCGCCACTTGGGCACCGGTCAAGCTTTTTGCATTGACAGTCAGAGAAATTTCCTGCTCCGTTGTGGTAATCGTTTCATAGTTGTTTTTTGTATCTGCACTGGGAGTAAACACCACTTTGTACGAGGAAGTTCCCACTGTGGGAATCGTATCCTTTACAGTATCCGACCAAGCGAATGTACCGTATTGGGTACTGCCTCCGCTCAAGCTGCTGTTCGACACCTTTTTCCCGCAGGTAATTGCGCTTGCCGTTGGCCAACTGATTTCAGGGGCCGCTGCCTTGCTGATGACAAAGGTTCTTGTTGCTTCACCGGTATAGTTGCCTTGGCCGGTAACGGTCACGGTTGCTGTGCCCGCATTGGTGTGATTCGTATAGGCAAGCGTATAATCGCGATCCTTCATGAGCTGTGTTCCATTTTTTAATGTTACGCTTACAGCAGGGGTAACAGGAGAGCCTGTATAGGTAAACGATTTGCCCGCTACCACAACATTCGCATTTGTAATCCAGGCCCAAGTAATTGTTACATCCACCGTTCCTGTCTGCGTTGCCATATTTTGCGATTCTACAAATTTTGCGGTAAGCGTGTGCTTTCCTCTCTCGAGATTCGCTTTTGCGGTGTCGATGGTAAAGGTCAGCTCTTTGCCGGAGGTAACCGTTTGTGCCTCAGTAAGCTGTCTGTCTCCTTCGTAAATTGCCATCTGACCTGCCTGAGGTGTGCTAAGTGCTCGCACCTTTCTAATAGGAGCCTCGCCTGTTGCCTGAGGCGTCACAGTGACGTAGATAGTATCGCCGTAGTTATAGACTTTGTTCGGACGAGACACTTTCACTCCGCCGCTAAACTCAGTCCCGGACTGCGCAATGGTGTACTGCACTGTTGCCGTCTTTCCGTCCACGGTAACAGCAGCGGTATAGGTGCCCGCATCGGTGGGCGTTCCGGTAATAACGGTGCCATCCTTGGTATAGGTAATGTCCGATACAGACACACCGGAGATAAGGGTGTTTTCCAGAACTGCGGCCTTTCCTTGTCCGTCATAAATCAAATTGTCCGCAGGAGCCTTGATAGTCACACTGCCACCGTTGCCTTCGGGCAGTCCGCAGTTTTCTGCCGTACAATGTTCCGTAATAGTTGCACCGTCCACAATGTACTCCCAGCTATGCCGGTGTGTCTGAAGCTGCACGATTTTGCCGTCATCCGATAGGGCGATACCATAGTCGGGAATGTCAGAGGTGAAGTTTCCTTTCTTGATCCAGCCTCCATCAGTTGCCTTGGCGATGGTAGTCGGGTTTCCATCGGCAGGGACACGAAAGGGTGTCACGCCGATGCGGGTATCATCATGCAGTTTCTCCATTACCTGAATGGTTTTCCCATCAAACAAAGCCACATTTTTTCCGCCATTTCCAGTGTTGTCGGTAATTGTTACCTTGCCTTTGCCGGTGACCTGAAAGGCTTTGTCCTTGAAGTACACGCCGCCGCCATAAGTAGCGGTGTTGCCGGTAATTTTGCCGCCGTGCAGAATCATCTCTGCGGTGTTGGGGCTTATAATTGCACCGCAGTACACACCGCCGCCATAAGTAGCGGTGTTGCCGGTAATCTCGCCGCCGTACATTTCAAATTTACTGTACTCTCTCAGAAATACGCCTCCGCCTGACGGTTTTACGTTGATATCTGAACCTGAATAGGTTGCATGGTTATTTGTGATTTTTCCGCCGTACATGATGAATGTTGAGGGATTGCTACTACCGCCCCAGCAAAACACGCCGGCACCGTGGACAGTCTGATTTTCGGTAATCGTCCCTCCGTACAGACGGAATGTTACACCCCCTCCACTGAAGGATACACCGTGCTGAAAGCCGGTAATCGTGCCGCCGTACATGTCAAAGGTGCTTCCTGCTAAGAGGTCAATGCCCCATTTCTTGTGTACTTCATTGCCCTCTCGGCAAAGCTTGCCGGTTGTCCCGCAGTCGGTCAGCGTCAGGCTTTTGCCTTCAGGAATCCCTACGACACCATTGCCGGAGAAGGTCATCTTATGTCCATTCAAACAAAGCACCACATCCGACGGGCTCCAAGTGCTATTCAGCGTGACATCTCGTGTCAGGTAGTAGCCGCCCACACCATCAGGCATAGAGGTCGGCATCTGAGGCTTTGCGGGATTTGCCACATAGGGATTCCACGGCTGAAAATTCAACTTATTTTCTTCCTTATGATCGCCAATGTCGGTGTGTGTACCACCACAGACACAGTGCGCTGTATGCCCCTGTGTGCGAAGCCACACCACATTCCCCTCCCGATACAGCTCGTTTGCGAGCGCATCATCCGGGAAGAGGTTGTTGAAATATTCTTCGCCGGTTGTGTCAGTAACGGGGATGGGTGCCTCAGGGGAATCCGAATTTTCTACAGAAATGCCAAAACGTGCATCGGCATTCAGCTTCCCGAAGGAGAGCGTTTTCCCTGTGTGAAGCAGAATATTTTTCGTCTTATTCTCCTCGCCGCCCTGATTCTCAATTACCTTTGCACCGCCGCTGAGGGTAAGCTTGCCATCCCGATAGTCCACGCCTATGGTGTTTTGGGTAATGGAACCGCCTTTCAGCGTACATGTCCCGCTATCAAGCAGTACGCCGGTAGTATTGCCGCTGATTACGCCGCTGTGCAGGTTGAACGTGCCGCCTGTTACCGCAACGCCGGAGGAACCACCGCTGATTTCGCCTTTCCCACAGTCCATCAGAGTGAAGGTGCTGTCGGTGCCTACGGTAATTGCAGAAGCACCGTTAGGGGCTGTGATGCTCTTTCCGTTCAGACAAAGCATAATATTCCGATTCGGAGCTTCCCATGCTGTGCTCAGTACGACATTTTCACTCAGGCAGTAGTATTTTGTGTCTGATTTGTCTCCTGTGATTTCATCCAAAGAGTTAACCTCCTTGAATTCTGTCAGCGTGCCGTTATCCAGTCTGTGTATATGAGGGGTTACAATGGAATACGTCCCATCATTATTTTTCTTGACCCTGCCGTAGCTTTTATCCAGAGAAATGTCCGCAGAGCCGATTTTTCTTTGCCGCCAGATGTCATTCTTCCCATTTTGATTTAACAGCCAGGTCACTTCGCCGGTGCCCATCTCCTCCTGCGTCTTGGATATTACTGTGGATTTGTCTCCGTCCTTGTATAGTTCATCCTCGTATATTGCATCGCCGACTCTTGGTTTGGAGTGGTAATAGTAACAGTTTGTGATTGTACCACCAGAGCTTGCAATGGCATAGTCTTTCGCTGTATAGGAATTACCTGTGCCCCCATCCGTTCGGAGTGTACCGCCAAACAGGCAGTTTTTAATTGTGCCTGAATTCTCATAGGCAATGCCCGCAGCAGAGGCTTCATCCGGAATACGACCCGGAAATTTTGGAGCTCCCGTTCCCGTCCCCACCGCACTCAGGCAGTTTTCGATTATGCCACTATTTTGGTAGGCGATGACACCGATCTCCCCCGCAACATAGAGCGTATAATTGACCATAACACTGCAGCGCCGGATAGTGCCTGCGTTATACGCCGCAATCAGTCCGCATTTGGTAATATTGAAATTGTTGGGGTTCGTCGCAGAACCGATGCTTTCAACCTTCACAACCACATCCTGTATTGTACCGCCTGTTCCAATCCGGCCAAAAAGACCCTTTTCAGAAATTAGGTCTTGCTTAGTGTGGTTCCCCAGCCAAAAATTCCTTATGGTATAGGCGTTTCCGTCAAAGGTGCCGTTGTAGGGCTTTCCCTTGGTTCCAATGGGCTCCCAGATGACGTTTTTCAGGTCAATGTCATGCAGCAGTTTGGCGTGAATATCGGTTGTTCCGTTGTTTACCGTATCCCGAAACCATGCCAACTCCTCTACGTTGGTAATTTGGTAGGGGGATTCTTTTGTGCCTTCTCCTGCCGGCTTTTTGTTTGTTGTTTCTGCCGCAACAGCCTGCAGAGCTGCAATTTCTTCGGCATTTTCTCTGTGGCTATCCTCTACGTTCGGCAGTGCATTGATTTGCTCCTGTCCTGAGCAGGCCTCACATTCATAGGTGCAGGGCGTTCCCTCGGTAGCAGGGGAATAGCCGCAGTCCGCATTATGCTCATGTCGGCAGTCTAATTTTTCTGTGATACAGCCGCTTTCCTTACTACATTCATGGGTACAGGTATGCGGCTCTCCTTCCGCCGTATTCTCTGATGCACTGTCCTCCGCAACAGGATAACAGCTCTCCCCATGCTCATGCACACACTGCTTTATCGGTGCATAGCAATCCTCTGTATGCACATGCCCGCAGGGTGTTCCCTTCTCTCCTTCCGTATACCCACAATCCTCTGTATGCTGCGTGTGGTGTATACATAAGCCTACATCAGCAGGGGATTCAACCTCTGCCGCCGCTATCTGCATTTGCGGCATGGTCAAAATCATTACCGCTGTCAATAAAAATGCGGTCAATCTCTTTCGATTTCCCATTTATACTCTCTCCCTTCTTTTTCCTCATTTTCTGTCGGAACTACTCAATACCTCCTCTTTTTTTCCTGTATTTGATTCTGCGCCCTGTTCGGTGCATTTTTTCAATAGCACTGTCATAAGCATTCTCTCCGATACAAAATCTGTCCAAAGGCTTTCCGCAGGCTATGAATATCCACAGGCTTTTTCCCAAACCAGTCCGCATTGTACCGATAGGCACGCAGGGCAAAATCCAAATCCGAAAACCAAAAAATATGCGCATGCGGTCTTTTCTCCCACAGCAGCTCCATAATCTCCAGACTAAAGGTGCCATCCTGCGCCACCACAAATAAATCAACCTCAGGCCCATCCCGCACCAAGCTGCAAAAATCCTCCTGTCTCACATAGGGGGTAATCTCCACAAAACGCAGATATTCTCTGGCACATTGGTCAAGCTGTCCTAACAAAATTTCCAGTTCTCTAAGGTTTTCATTGTAAAGTGCAATCTTCAACACGCCGCCTCCCTTCCACAGCAGATTAAAAAGGCATAAAAAAAATCGATTCTTTTACAGAACCGACTAAATTTAGGATACCATTTTTCACCACTCTGTCAATAGGTCTTGCATGAGATGTCAAAAATCTGCACGAAATGTAGGTCAAACCGAAAAAAATATGATACAATAGTTCGTGAAAAGCAAAATTCTTAAGTTAGGAGGCGAAAATTATGCGGATTGCCATTGTAGATGACCTTTCCACCGATTCCGAAGCTTTGCGGAAGTTCCTCTGCCGCTGGGCATCGGAACAGGGGATTCCTCTGGTTCCTTCCCCTGTTATATTGGAAAGTGGCGAGGCTCTGCTTGCCCATTTCGCTCCGAATGCCTTTGATATAATCTTTCTGGATATTTATATGGCCGGCATAACCGGTATGGAGGTTGCCCGAAAAATTCGGGAGCTGGATACGCATTGTCAGCTAATCTTTACAACCACCACCGGAGAGTTCGCTGTGGACAGCTATGAAGTTGGGGCGGCATATTATCTGGTAAAGCCCTTTTCCTATGAAAATCTAACACAGGCACTTTCACGCTGCAGTGCGGAGCTTTTGGAGCAAAGCCAGTGCGTAATCATTCCGGGTGCTGCAGAACAGCCACCACTTCTGCTCCATCAAATTACCTATACCGAATACCAAAGTCGCAATGTAGAGGTTCATCTGCTTGGTGGAAAAACACGCCTCATCTCCATGCGGCAGGCTGATTTTGCGGCTCTGCTGTTGGCATATCCTTATTTCTGCGACTGTATGCGTGGCGTTCTGGTCAATCTGGAGCAGGTGGAAAGCTTAACGGCAAGTCATTTTCTTCTGTCAGATGGGACATCTGTTCCTGTCAGCCGATTAAAATATAAGGAGGTGCGGGAAAAATATCTTTCCTTTGCCTATGCCCGCATGAGAGGAGGCTTCACAAATGGAACTCTATGATATGCTCCACCCGATGCTGGAGCTTTCCATCTCTATCCCCGCTATCATTCTGTGCTTTCTACCGATGAAAAACCATCTGAACGGCAAGGGAAAGCTCCTCTTGCTGTGGGGCATTCCCACTTTGATTTTGTGGTGTGTAGGGGTGGGCTGGCTCTGCTGGCGGCTTCGTTATAGCACAAAGCTCTGTATGCTTTTGACGCAGGCATTGCTTCTGCTGTTCTATTGCAAAGCAGTTCCGCTATCTCGGTGGAAAACCGTCAACGTATTTCTGGCAGTTTGCGGTGTATTTTCCAGCATGTATAATCTGGCAATTCTGATAGATGCCACTCTGTTTCGGCGGAGTGGTGCAGTTGCGCTTTCCCTAAACAGTACCATTCTTTATGTCCTGCTGTGCTGGCTGTTGCTGGGGATTTTATGCTACCCTGCCACACACGCCGCCCGTTGGCTGTTGGATGAGGTGGAAACGCCGGAAACCTGGTATATATTCTGGATATTGCCGTTGGTGTTCTGGTGTCTGAATACCACCCTTCGCCCCAGGAAATATTCCACGCTTTATACCAACCGTGTGATGCACTTCTATCCGATTTTAATTCTTGCACTTCTGGGGCTGATGCTGCTTTATTATGCCCTGTTTTACTGGATGGCAAGGGGAATTGCCAAAAATATCCGTCTTTCGCAGGAAAACAAACTGCTGCAAATGCAAACTGCCCAGTATCGCACTCTGCAAAAGAGTATTGCCGACACCCGCCGTGCCAGACATGATTTGCATCAGCATTTCAAGGCATTGCAGGGCTGTGTGGAAAGCGGCGATATCTCCAAAGTGGCGGCCTATGTGAAAGCATACGGAGAAAGTCTGCCACCCGATACAATTCATCCATTTTGCAAAAATTATGCTGTGGATGCCATTCTGCACCACTATGCAGAGCAGGCCCTTCTCCAAAAAACCGATTTGGAGGCTGTGGTTCAAATGGAGGAGCAGACGATTATTCCGGAGCCGGAGTTCTGTTCGCTTTTGGGAAACCTTCTGGAAAATGCCCTTGATGCCTGCGCCGCCTCCAAAACACCACGCTTCATCCGTCTGCACATTCGCCAGCAGGGAAGCCTTTATCTGACGATGGATAACACCAGCGACCAACCGCCGCTCTCCGATGAAAAACGGCTCATTTCCTCCAAGCACGATGGCTTTGGGATTGGGACGGAATCTGTGCGAATGACTGCGGAACGTTATAATGGGGATGCTCGTTTTGAATGGAGGGAAGGAGTATTCTATGCCTCGGTTATGCTTTCCTCTGCTGACTGACAGAATCCCCCTTCTGTGCATCAAACGGTTTTTTTCGGAAAATTTCATAAAATAGCAAAAACCATCGGCTTAGCCGGTGGTTTGCTCTGCTCCTATATGGGTCTTTTTTTAGCCACACCTGTAGGTGCATGAAAATCCACCAAACGCACTACTATCACTGAATATCTGCCCTTTGAAACAAAACTCTCATAATCTCCTGGTTTTCGTACCTCTTTTCATAGGCAAATGAGAAGAACTTGCCACCTGCGATACACAGATAGCAAGCCCCTTTCGGTTGCTTGGGTTGTTTTATATAGTTCAATTCCTATTTCTTCCCACGGGATAAACCGTGTCTCTTGCTATTAACATCCAATTCACAATATCAAAAAAACATCCCAGCGCGCTTTTACAAATACACCCTCTTTCCGCGGACATATCATCCCATTTCTGCAATTGCGCAATCGTAGCTTTCGCTTTCGTATACGCCTCCACTGCATCTTGGTTCTCCTTTGGCAGCTTAATCCGTTTCGGGATATATTCCACATTTCCCTCCTCATTCAGAATCGCATCTCTCAGCGACAAAATACTCGCAATCAGCTCCACTGTGCCATATACATTCTTTCGGAAGTCTTTTTCCTGTAAAGACTTACCTAAAAGCTCCATACACTCTGCCGCTGTTTCTGTTGAGCGGTATCGTAAGTAAATCTCCCGAAAAGCCGCATAATACTTTGAGCCCTCGGTAATGCCCATGGATACCGCTTTTTCATATCGTCCTTTATAATACGCACTCAGTTCCTTCATGCGTGCAAGAGAATCCATACGGCTCACCTCTTTGCTTTTGATATTCCTTCATTGTTCCGTCACTTCCTCTTTATACAGCCTGTTTTAACATCAGCCGTTTTAATACTTGATTTTGATATTTATTTACGAATGCCGCAACCGTTTCAGTCATATTTTGGTTTTGATACCCACGGCATTGTATTATTTTCCCGTTCTGCACCTCCTCATATAATCAAGTGTTTTTTATTGAAAATTCAAGGTTTTTGAACCTTTCATCTCTCAGTGAACAAGCCACAGCTATGAGCATTTCGATGTATCAGGTACTGAAATAGCGGTTGAATGGTATGCGAAATAAAACGTCATTGATTTTCGCTTTACTGACCTTGTGTATACCCTTCCCTAACCTCCTATATCCACCAGGATCATCTCTGTCTCCAGAGGTCCTAACTTCCTTCGTCCTGCCTGCCCATAACCAGGGTGTCAGCTATGCTCCATTACAGGGTCATGCCCTATGGTGAAAATTTCTGCCAACTACTGGCTCATTCTTTGTATTATTGATTACTGACTCGCTTCCTGCCCCAGCACTGTGATCAGTGGACGTTATCTGTTACATTCTGCTTGATCCAGTGGCTGTCCACATGACAGCCTCCATTTGTTCCTTTCTCCATTTAGGGATATAGGCAATCGCCTTCCTTTTCTTTAATTTTTTACTCTCCGAGTGCTTTGTAAAATCGAATTTCTTTACTTTAAACACATTCCTCGCACGAAGGATAATCAATGCCTCATCCATCGGCATACGCAGAATCTCATCCAGGTTCATCAGTTGTCTTTTCCCAACAGAACTTGTTTCCTTATAGTCCGGGGTATAATCGGTAAACCGCCATGTATGCAAGTGTTTTGATTCACTGACCGCCTCAATCGTTGTAAGACCGGTTCGCTCAGAAATAAAAGCAGCCGTCATTGGATCGTTACAGCCTAAAGCAATCTGTGTATCACAGTTACCGATAATTTCCAGCCATTCGTTCTTAGGGTATCTGTTTTCCAGTTGTGCGATATTTTGGAATATCACAGATATACGGATATTCCTGCTCCTGACTGTTGAGATTTTCATCTTAAAATCAGGGATCATTCCGATATTCGGGAACTCATCAAGGATAAAATTCACTCCTATCGGTAACGCACGTTCCTCCGTTTTATCATCCGCCGCCCGCACCAGATTTACAAATAGGAACGAAAAGAACAGCGAGGATAGGAAACGGAAGGTGCTATCCTGATCGCTGATAATAACGAAATATGCACATTTCTCCCAACCCATTTGCGAGAAAACAAAGTCATCTGCTGCTGTAATATCACAAATCTTTTGGCTCTGGAACACCTGCAATCTGGTGCCAAGTCCCGCCATGGTATCTGCACGCACCTTACTGTCTGATTTTTGATAAATACTATAAGCCTTCTTAGCCGGATGCGTTCTCGGTAATACACTGAATATATTTTCCAAGTCCTGCGCTGTAAGGTCTATCAGAATTTCATAAACAGCACCCATGTTGCGATCCTCTGGATTACGTTCAATATCCACATATAAAATCAGTGCCTTTAAAAGATTCGTTTCTGTTCTATCCCAAAAACCCTTACCCACTTCATCGCCGGTATTAGAGAATATAATCTCTACACAAATCTGCGCCATAATCTCATCCTGATTGATTTCACCTAAGCAGTTCCAACGGTCACTGCACTCCGGATGCACCAAATTAAACACCCTTACCGCATACCCGTTTTCCTCCAAATAAATAGACATATCCTCATATAACTCAGATTTTGGATCGGTTAAAATAATGGATTCCCCTCTTGCAACCGATTGGAATACCATATTTCTTACAAATGATCTCGATTTCATACTGCCCGATGCACCATATACCGCTATATGCTTATTCATAAAGGTCTCCTCTGGGATACTCACGACTTCTTTCCCAAGAGAGCCTAATATTGTTCCCTTTGTTTTCGTGATAGGCAGTATATCCAGAAATTCCTTCATTTCCTCCCTGCTTAAAAAGCCTGCTGTGCCATAGGTGCCTTTCTGCGCATATTTGAAGTTACGCTCCTGATCGTAATTCTGCCCATCCTCCTTATCCCGAAGCCATAGCATCAGGAATAGAAAACCGACTGCAATAAAAAGGATGCAAAAGGCTTTAAATCCGTCTACCGAAAAAGCGGCTATCAAGCAGATAAAAGGATTGCTATTCGGAAGCCTTGGCGATGTACCGTCTCCAACGGTACCGCCGCCTGCCTGCCAAGCATCATAATTCCGCGTGAATTGTGCCAGTAAACCGCTTAAATATATCATTGGAACAACTGCAAGAGATAGCAGCACCGCTATCCGCCTTCGCCCCTCATGCAAGGAACTGCCTTCGGACTGCTTCCAAATCAACTGTTGAAATTTTCGTTTTCTCTCCACAGTATTCTCGTATCGCCTCCTTTTGAAAATCGAAACAAATGACCTCCCCTTGCCGTCCCTGATACTGAAGCTGCGTTATAAAACGAATCAAGCGTTTTAAGTTACCATCCACACAAAGCAAGGTCGGTAATCCATCGGGATTATACCCATCGCAGCTAAATCGGCTCTGTTCCGGATTCTGCATAAGGTCTTCTGTTAAAATCAACCGAAGGTCTTGGAACGTCTCCTGCTCTGCCAATAGCTTCAGCAGTACAACCCCTTTTTCGTTTAACGGGATATAACAAAAATTGCAAAAGGGTGCGTTTAGGATATATCGTCGCATTTTGGGATTTGCAAGGCATTCTTTTGCCTGTGCCGCCCCTGTGCCGAATAATAAAACACCCATTTCATTCAGCTCCATGCCTTTTTCTCGAAGCATAGAGCGAATCAAAGCCTCTGCTCGATTTTCTACATTTTCAAACCATGTCGGCAATGTCTCTCCGATGTTATAACAAAGTCGGACTTCTGTATCTGTTAGCCAAACACCTGTCATTCTGAAGCTAATGATTTTTCCGGTCAGGTCTGTTTGCACCTTTACCTCTCTTGGATGATAAAAAACAGCCTGCGGGATTTCGCAGACCTGTATTTTATCCGCCTTGAAAAAAGACGGTTTCCTATTGCGCTCTAACAGAACCTCTGCCTGCATCATCATAGCAAGGGTTTCTGAAATTCTATGCTGACGCACTCTCTGCGTAACCGCCGACCTACGCATAGAAAAATCCGCACCGTCTGTCAAATAAAACGAAAACTCAGCTTCTGACATCTGTAACAAGCTCTTTTTACCACGATACATCAGGCGATATCTCTTTACCCCATCCTTCTGTCGTCTGGTTATCAGCTTATCCTCCAATAACCGCCGCAGAACCTTCTTCCGATAACTCTCCTGTGGTAATAGCAAGGAAAGCATCCCCTCTGAGCACTCACCTGACATAGCAAGCAGGGACAGCACCTGATACGCCTGCGATTCTTTTGTAATAATAATGCACCACCTCCTTAGCGGATATTCCTTTTACCATAGCCCCTTAGACTATGGCAAAAAAATTACGCTTGCAACCCACGGAAACGCTTTTATTTATCAGTGGGTTACTGCTCATTTTGACATATCCCTGAAACCTATGTTAATTTTTTTCCTTTTGGGGACACGAAAATAGACCTATCTCTTGACTGATAATTACCCTTGTTTGGTTCCTTTCTCCCTGTCTGCTGCTATAGTGCAGCTCACAAAATCTGCCGCTGTCATCCACCAAAAAATAAGTATTGATTAGATCTAAGACTTCTTTTGCTTCCATATTGTCATAATCCCGAATATATCGTCTCGGTGTATCCTCTGCATACTCATAAATAAACCAAATGACTGCATGCTGCAGTCGCTCTATTGTATGCTTCTCGGTATACTGCCTTAACGCATAGGATAACGGTTCTAAAAGAAACCTCACATTATGCTTCCCATTACGTTTTGCCATTAGATACGGCATCACAATTTCATAACCCAATTTATGCCGTTCCACACGTATCCCCTGTGCATCTGAAACCTTACGAATCATTTGTGACCTGCCATTTATTAGAAACATACCGGCGATGTTTCGTGTGCTGCAAGCTATCGCCTCTACACGCATTGCCATATCCAGTCCAAGCTTATCAAAGTTCTCCGGGTACTTAGGCGTATCTGTCAGCTGATAAGCACAAATGGCATTTTGTAGCCGTATCACCTCCTCTTTCAATCGGTTCGTCTGCTGATAAAACAATACATCACTCATAATACTTCACTTCACCTTCTTCGCTAATCGTACAAAATGTGACTCGATTCAAATTCAGCTTTTCCATCTGCTGTAAGTCTTCAATGACAATCAATACCTTATCCGTTGCCACCTCCTGTAAGAATTGCAGTGCATGGCATAAGGCGTATTCCTCCCCTTTTTTTGCAATCATAAACCGCAAAGGAGATGCCGTTCCCATATAAAGCAATGACTAACGGATATTTCCCTATTCCATGGGATACAATGATTTCCATTAAATCAAGCACAAGCCAGAAGCAATGCAGAATACGCATATCCGGTGTTTCCTGTATCGAGGTTTTCACAATTCCCTTCTCCTGTTCCTGCTGCAGCCTTCCTTTTTTCATCAGCTTCAGCACTAATTTCTCCAACTGTGCTTGTTCAATATCAAAGTATTTTCTAATTTGCTCTGTTTCCAGCGCACCATATTCAAAAACCAATTCATATATCTTTTCTTCTAATGTGCTATTGCTATCCTGCATAAAAATCATCTTAAAAATCCTCCTTCTGCATTGTCCTATGCGTATTGCGTATGATTTCTCTAAGCTGCTCCCTATCTGTTGTAATCATTTCTGTTTCCAACTGTGATGCCTTAAACTCAACTGTTACATTATTGTTATTCGTCAAAATTAAGCCGTTGCCACGTGCAAAGTGTGTGATATTCATTATCTCCGTATCACTTAAATTTAGGATATTCTGTACCCGCTGTGCCTCTTCATCCTCCAGATTCAGCACAATTTTCATCTTACTGTTATTGATGACGCCCTTGCCGTATTTCCCATCATCTAAAGCCAAAAAATCATTGATATCCTGCGTAGCACAAATGGCAGCACCGCCATAGCCTTGGATAATTTTAAAATTTCCAGTACGAATTCTGCGGCAAGACGGTTACTGGAAGCCCCAATTAACTGCCAAACCTCATCAATAAAAATAGCTTTTTCCTGCGTTCTGTCTTCCTTCGCCTTATCCCAGACATAGTCCAGAGCAAGAAACATCCCAACCGCCAATAAATCAATAAATCCCCTGTTAGCTCTGAAATATCCAGTACAATATATTTATTATCCAGCCGTACATTTGTCTGTTGGTTAAATGTACTGGCAGAGCCGTGTATCAATCGATTCAGAATATTCGCCATTCGCTTTGTCTCGGCATTCTCCTTGAGCACATTATATAAATCCTCCAGAATCGGCATCGGCTTATACCCGCCTGCTCCGTCCTGCAAGGATTCATTTTGATGGGTAATCCCCTTCTCTGCATAGGTCTGTATCAATGCTTCATCCAATAGTTGACGTTCCTCATGCGTCATATCCGGTATCAAAAGGGAGAAGAAGATATATAGCCGTTGTATCTTCGCCGCAAGCTCCGAACGGTCCATGGTTTCCCCATCCAACTGCATACTTGCGGTGTTATCCGTCTTTCTAATCTCCATAATATTGATGCAATTTCGGGATGCGGGCGATATCTGTATGAATTCCCCGCCAATGTTATGGCAGGCTCTGCGAAATTCATGCCCCTTTAGCGGTGCCAGAATAAAGGTTTGGATATTTTTCTCTCGAAGTCTTAATGCCATAAGCTGCATGGTAAAGGTTTTCCCTGCTCCTGAGGTACCAAGCAGTACCATATTCACATTCTTATATATCCTTGAATTAAAGATATCCACAATAATCAGAGAGTTATTATACTTATTCACGCACAGTAAAATGCCGTTATCATCACTCATTTCAAAGCTTACATAGGGATAACAGCTTGCTGCACCTGTTGTCAGTACATTCCTTTTTGATAGCTCATGCAGACCTTTATGCAGCTTATTAAACGGCAATACCGATGCAAAGGCTAAGTCCTGTCTGAAATAGCATGGCTTTAAAATCAAATCCTGCGACAGCATCAATTTTTTCATCTCATTGGTCCGCCACTCCAACTCCTCCTGACTATCTGCGGTAATCGTAATCAAGGTATTGATATAATAAAAATCCTGATTATTCGCCAGCCCATCCTTTAGGTAATATCCGGAACGTACTGCGGAATCCATATCGTCGAAATCCGTATTTGTGTCCGATGTTTCCTTCATCTTGGAGCGATTGATACGGATTTGTCTGCCTAATTGGAATTGTACCTTCTCCTTTGGCTCTTTATTTAGGAAAATATCAACATCAATGCCTTCTCCTGCATTTACCAATAATGAGAGCCAGCCTGCTGCCACCTGCGGTTTATATCCATCGGATGGAATCATAAAATTCGCATAATACAGACCATCAATAATGCTGTAGCCCGCCCTTCTGAAATCCATCTCCTTCGGCATAATAAATGCAGAAATCGGAATATTCTCCTCTCCCGTAATATGCTTGCGAATCTCTTCCGCAGCTCGTGCAGAAAATGGCACCTCTGCACTGCTCTTGCGATTGAAAAGGATATACAGCACCTCTGCTATAAAAGCGTTTGTATCTTCATGCTCTACCACTCGGTTGCCGCATTGCATAAGGTATGTCCTTGCCGTTCTCTCCGCCACCTCCAGTTGATTGACTGCATCCTTTTCTTCATTTTTCCTACTGCCGCCCGGCATTGGTTCATATTCAAAAGCAACAAAAAAACGTCGTGTCACGGCTTCTTTTAGCCCGATACGACGAATTAGATTATAATAGTCCATTAACAGAATCCTACAACGAGCATCCTGCTCTGTTTTTATTTCTTCCTGTATCTTATCTAAATGATTTGAAATATCCGCTTTCTCGGAAATTACCTTAATCTGCATCCGAACAGGACTAATCTTTAAATACAACATATAGGAATAAATGATGTTCCTTTGCTCTCTTGCAGAACGCAGCAGGAAGTTGATGGGTTCTACTTCTATAATTTTGATATAACGCTTATCTCTGAGATAGCAGATACCGTTTTCTATCTTTTCTACGGGAAACGGCGTCTCAGCTTTCTTCTTTATTCTTCTTCGTTTGTTCTTCGGCTTTTCCTCCTCTCCGTATTCTTCCGGCCATTCTCCTTCCGATTGCCAGACAGACCTCCTGCATTCTTGCTCCGGCATCACATCCGCACCATACCAAATCCTCCTATTTCTCAAAAAGGATAGTTATAAGATGAAAATCCAATTTGATTTCATCGCTGATGATTTGATTTTTCACTTATTCGTGATAGGATAAGAAATATGGAAAAAGGAGCGAGAAGCTATGGCGGTAAGCTATAATGTCGTGTGGACATTCCCTTTGCATACCATTCCCTTTGCATACATGGAGATAATCTTGTCATCAAGCGAAGAAATATCTTTCTGACGTTTTGGAAGCACCTGCGGCTCAAATGAACTCTGGCGATCCTGAGGTACATCTACCTGAAATTCACCATATTTACTGCGGACAGTCTTGGATTTCGTACCATTACGGTAGTTAGGCTCACCGGATCTTTCATAACGATCATAACCAAGATGATCATCCATTTCCGTTTCAAGCATATCTTGAATTGTTCCGGAAAGCAGATCTTTTAAGGCATCTTGAATATCTTCAGCAGATTGGATATCGTATTCCTGAAGCAGCCCCTGAATAAGATTTCTTTTTCCTTCGGTCATTGGTTTTGGTTTGTAAACTTCTTTTTTCTGTTCGCCATAATAAAAGGCCTCCTATGATTTTAATATTTTATCATAGAAGACCGTTGTATTATTTAATTTACAGAAATTTTTTCACCTTTCTATTTGTCAACAGGTCCACTTTAGGATACTCCCAAAGCGCCGTAACAGTCACAAAATGCGACATACACATTTCCTTGATAGTGCCACCCAAAAGATCTTTCAGAGCATCCTGAATATCCTCCGTCGTCTCAATATCATACTCTCCGAGAAGCTGACAGATATATTTCTTTTGCCATCTGTCATTGTTATTCTGCGTACTGTTTTCTTCCGTTTTTTTCAGAATACAAGGTTCTCCCAATGTTGTTTATTATATCATAGACTCTTTAATAACTTAAAATGACCTGCGCAATAACATCCGTTTTACCTTTATTGATATATCTATGAGGCAATGTTGCATCAAACTCAATAGCCTCTCCACTTTTCACGATATAAGAACGATTTTCAACAACCAACTCCAGTTCTCCCTGAAAAACTGTAAGGTATTCCATTTTTGCGTTTTGATGGGTTACAGATTCGTGGTCACATCCTGATTTGTAAATACAATAATAAACTTCGAATCCCGTTGTTGGAGAAAATGGAAAAATGCAGTACATATAAACTCGTTCATGATTATCAATCACAGGGGATAGGTTATTGATGGTGATAATATCATAATATTGCTTTCTTTTACCGCTCAACAAAGAATCTACTTTGATTTTTAATCCATTGGCAATTTTGAAAACAGTAGCTATTGTTGGAATAGATTTCGAGGATTCGATTTGGCTAAGCATGGTTTTGCTTACGCCTGTTAATGCAGACACCTGTTCTAGGCTAAGCCCCATATTGCCTCTGATTTCTTTTAACCGTTCTCCTAATTCCAAGTAGCTTTCCATATTATATCATCCTTTTCCTCAATTAGTGCGTTCGCTAAATTGACCGCCTATGAAATGTAATTTACGCCACTTCCGCCTTCTTGTCAAGTGAGCAGAGCAAATTTGTGTCTAATTTTGACATTTCACTCCAAAAAAATCGTTATATTGAATAAATTTTCGCTATAACATTTGTTCATTATTAGATATTGACCAATTTTAAGAAATAGATTATAGTTGAAGTACGTTATAACGGATTTGTGTAACAACATAAAGAAAAAAATTTAACGAACGTATTGGGTAAGGCTAGAAAAAATCAAACCTTCAAAGAAAACAGAAAAGGAGGAATATGAAAAGTGGGAAATAAAAAAATAGGACTTGGATTGATGCTCAATCTAATCGGTGCAATGTTTGCATATCTGATAGGTTCTGGATTTGCCAGCGGACAGGAAACGATGCAGTATTTTTCTGGCTGGGGCTCTGTTTGGAATAGTCTAGGTGTTGCTGCTATCGCACTGCTGCTTTCTTGCTTGGCTTATATTGCATATTCTTATGCAGGTCGTACGCGCGGACTGCAAGATTTAGCGGGAATTTATGATTTCTATGCCGGTAATGTATTTGGGAAATTATTTCAGGTTTTTGCATGGCTGTTTAACGCTTGCTGTTATATGTTTATGATTTCCGGATTTGGCAATGTGATTCACCAGCAATGGGGAATTTCCATTCCAATTGGCTCCGCCATCGGTGTAGTGCTTTCGGTTACAATTGCTGTCATGGGTTTAAACAAGATTATAGATATTATTGGTAAGGTTGGACCGATTATTGTATTATTCACGCTGTTTATCGGTATTGTAGCTGCCTTTAGATACTATCCGATGATTGCGGAAGGAAATGCAGCTATCAATAGTGGCGATGTGGATGTGATTCGTGCTGGTTCCAACTGGGTTACAGCGGGTTTGTCATTTGCAGGCTGCAATCTGTTACTAGTTTCCGCATTTGTTGGTACAATTGGCTACAATTTAAGAGAATATAAATTCATATATAATCAGCTCATTATGATTATCAGCTCCGGTGGCATCATGTTGGTTTCCTTTCTGATGGGTCTTAACCATATCGGAAACATTCAGGCAGCTGTACAGGCCTCCATCCCTAATCTGCTGCTGGCGAACAACGTTTTCGGTGGAAATGCCGGAATCATTTTATCTCTGTTGTTTGCAATCATCATTCTGGCAGCAATTTTTTCTACCATCTGCCCGATGTTGTGGACTTGTGCGTCTATGCTGGCTAAAGATGATAAGAGTAAAAAATATAAGCTAATTTGTGTGATTGCCGGGATATGTGTATATATCATCACACTGTTTGTCCCCTATGAAACCCTGTTGAACTATATTATGACCTATTGCGGTTATTCCGGCTGTGTTGTTGCGGTTGTATGCATTGTTCGCTATTTCATAATCAAATCTCGCGACAAAAAGGAGGGCTTATTCACGGAAAGTGTATAAGTATAAAATAAAAACAAAAAGAAAGGAAATGGTAAAAAATGAAAAGAATAGCTGTTCTTGGTACTGGTAATATTGCGCAAACTGTTGCGGTTGACCTGAAGTCCAATGGGCATGAGGTACGTTTATTTGCGCCAGACTACCTGATTTCCAGAATCCAAAAAATCGTAGACACACACGAAATTGAATGTGTCGGTGTATTTGAAGCAAAAGAAAAAATTGATGTCGTTACTTCCGATATTGACGAGGCGGTAAAAGGTGCAGATTATATCATTCTGTGTGTCCCCGGCAATCGCCACGAAGAATATGCAAGAATTCTGAAGGGACATACCACTGCACAGCAGATTCTGATTACGTTCAATGGTTGCATGGCTTCCCTGATTTACAAAAATGTATGGGAAGAGGATGCGTCCTGCCCCATTTTTGCAGAATCTACTATTCCTCCCTTTAGCGCAAGGCGAGTTGAGCCTGGCAAGGTTCGTATGTTTGAGCGGCACTTGGCGCCCATTGCATTTTTTCCTGCTTCTGCCGGAGAAAAATACTATGATCAGGTAAGAAAAGACATCTATGAATTTCCAGGTATGTATGCGGATATTCTGGAATGCGGGTTGAGCTTAATTAACCCCACAGTGCATCCCGGACCGTGTCTGGTGAATCTGAGTAACATTGAAAAGCCAGATTTTACCTTCTTCCTATATGAACATGGTTTTCAGCCCTCTGGCTTGAAGATTGACGTGCTTTTGAATGAAGAACGCTTGGCTATTGGGAAAGCTCTGGGCTATCAGATTCATGCTTTGGAGGATTTTGCTGGTGTTGAAAAAATCGAATCATGGGAGGCTCTGTATGCTATGGGTCATGGTTGCCATGCGCTGACATCCATTGCCGGTCCTAATGACATCCATTATCGTTATCTTACGGAAGATATTCCCATTGCATTAGTTTGCTGGGCCTCCATCGCTGATTTGTTAGGAATTGAAACTCCTATTATGGACGCTGTTATTACATTGGTTGGTGTAGCTCATGATACAAATTGGTTTGTAAACGGTCGCTCTGCAGAGGTTTTAGGCATTTGTGGGAAGAGCGTGGAACAGATTAAGAACTATGTAAAAACAGGGAATTTTTGACAAAGGAATATCCTCAACTAGAAACAATACAGATTTAGTTAGATATATATCGCATGAATTATGAGATATATCAACAATAATAAATTCAATCAAAAAACGCGAAAGAAAAGAAAGGAAGGAAATGAGTATGAGTAAGACAATTTTTAGAGAACTGTTGGACAAGGAAGCTTCCCCCGCTTTGGGTTGCACAGAGCCTATGATGTTTGCTTTGGCAGGTGCAATTACCCGCAAGCACGCTCCTGGTAAGGTGTTGCGTGTTGACATGGTGGGTTGCGGCTTAATGGTTACTGGTGTCCAGGCGGTCGGTATTCCCAATACCGGCGGTAAAACCGGCGCATTCTTGGCATCTGCTGTAGGTATTGTAAACGGTGATGCAGAGGCTTGTAAAGAAGTACTGCACAATATTCGCCCTGAAGACGTTGTTGCAGCAGAAGAATTGATTCAGAATGCTGAGTTTACACTGGACATGGACAATAGCACCGGTAAACAGGTGTATTTCAAGCTGACCCTCACGACAGATGAACACGTTGCAACAGTTATCTTTGAGGATGAACATCATACATGGACATATTTGGAAGCGGATGGCAAGGTGCTTGTTGACAATCGCAAACCCGCGGGCGAAATGCTGATTCCCGCAAATGACGTTGACTGGGATGTTTTTACGATTGAGAACATCTATAATTGGTGCAAAACAGCTGATATCAGCGAATTTGGTCGGGCAAAAGAGGCTGTTGAAATGAATACAAAGGTTGCTACCGATGGTTTGGAAAATCCTCGTGGCATTCAGACAGCGCGTATTCTGCGTAAAAATGTAGAAAGCGGTTTCGTAGCTGAAGATGAAATCACACACGTTTTAATGTGGGGCACTGCTGGTGCAGACGCTCGTATGGGCGGCAGCGACTACCCCACCATGGTAAGTACCGCTAGCGGCAACCAAGGGTTGATGGTTGTAATGGCTCCTTGGGCATCCTCTCAGTATCGCAAGATGAGTGCTGAAGATGGTTACCGTGCTGTAGCCTTTGCATTGCTGATGAATACATTTATGAAATATGCTTCTAAAGAATATGTTTATATGCCTCCCACTTGCTCCTGCGCAACAACATCCGCACCTGCAGCGGCTGCCGGGGTCGCATTTCTCCATGGCCTGACTCCTCAGCAGATCAATGATATGCTGTGTACAGCACAGGTTCAGATGGCCGGCGTAGTATGTGATGGTGCAAAACCTTCCTGCGCTACAAGAATGTATGTTGCCCTGTTTGGTTCTTTGCAGGCTATGATGATGGCAAAGGAAGGCATCCGTGCTACAAATGTAGAAGGCTTTGTTCATAATGATTTGAAGGTTACGCTGGAAAATCTTTATCGCCTGCAGCATGATGTTTTACATAACAAAGTGGATGCAATCCTGTGGGATATTGTAAAAGAACAGAAGGTTATTCATTAAGAATCGTCTTGGGTAGATTCCGATTTATCCCGCTGCAAATATAGGCAGTGTTTGATTCTTGCCAAACTGCGACTGTAAACCAACTGCACCTTGTGCTACAATAAGATTGTAAGACAGGTAAGCATATTTTAGGTCAAAGTAAAGAGCTTTGGGACGAATCATCCCAAAGACAGGTTAAAGGATTCATCGGGCTCAGCTTGCCTGACACAAAAATTATAAACATATAGAAAAGACCATAAATTCTAATTTCAATTTGTATGAAAGGAAGAATTATGGTCTTTTTCGTTTCAGAAGGAGGCGGCTTTACAGGACTTTTTAAGCAAAGAAACAGGAATAATAGAGCAAAAATGGGTCCGAAATCAAAAATGTGGATATGGATATGCCGAAAGAAGCGGAGGTTGCAGTCTTTCGGCTTTTTCGTGTTGAAGGTGTCTCCAATAAATCACCGAAATAGCATCTCCAAGTTCATATATCCGGTGAAGTGAGGTGCGTAGCATGAACATAAAAAATCGTTTGTCAAAGGCATTAACATCGTATTATTTTGTCCTCTAACCTACAGTTCATGCAGAATTTTGACATTTAATGCAAACACGATTAACAACGATATGAAAAAGGTATTCTAAGTATAGGCGGTTCTGTAAAAAAACGATATTCTTATGTTGTTTTTAAATTTACTTCAGAAAGGGGAAGATGTAGCACAAGGAAAGACCTCAGGCGAATATTGTGGATTTTCTGATTTTTTCAGGGCATGTACTTGCAGAGTAGGGGGAGGGGGTCCGCACCCCCGGCTCCACTTGTATAGAAAAAAATTCTAAAAATCGAATGGGTGGGCATAGGTCCTCCCATTTTTTTATACAAAGGAATACGGCCCTAAGGCAATTTGCCTCGGAGCTGCTGGATGAAAAATTTTATGAAAAGCAACCTTGAAAATATTATTTTCAAAGTCTAAAGGAAACTGCCACAAAAAATTGTGCTTAGCCTCCCCTAAGCTGTTGCTCCTTAAAAGCTGCTACGAGGAGTGCCTTTTATTTCGTTCTTCATTTGTTAAAAACCTCCTTGTTGTCTTTAGTAATGCGTTCGCCAAACCACTACTATTTTACAACAAGGAGGTTTTCATATACTAAAGTTTTTATCTTCCCCCAGTAAAACTGGGGGTTTATTTCCACGCATAAATGCGCCAACAAAAAAGCCTATGCTTAAAACCACAGGTTTTTCATTTTTATTGTCATATTTTATTTTTTATAAACAGGCTTCTCCGCTCTGCATTTTCCGTCAACACAAAAATCATCCACACAGCAGCATATTTTCAAACAGATTTTCATACGTTTCCTCTAATTTTCCAACCGTTTCAATATAAGAGCCGCTTCCTGTGCTGCTTTCTCCCAGCTTATAATAAATCTCTCCCGTTGCTTTATCCACAAGGAACAGACGCACGCCTTTGATAACCCAGAAGCTTGCGGTTTCATCCACGCATTGCAGCTTCTGAAATTCTGTCTGCATTTCGCCCACATACGGTGTTAGCTTCTGATAGCTCTCGCTTTTCTGAAACATCGGATAATAAAGCTGCAATTTTCCCTTTACATTCTGCACTGCTGCTTCCTTTGTGATTTTCTGCGCTCGGTTATCCAGATTGATACAAGGATTCCCCATCGGCATCACTTCCTGCATGCCATAGGTTACAGTCGCACCAAGCTGTGTCGCAAAAGCGCGCACCGGAACATAAATCTCGTTTTCCACGCAGATTGTCTTGCCGGAAAGTGCCGTATCCTTCACTTCTTCCCTTTGCAGACCCAGCGCATCGCACAACGCCCCAAGCTCCATGAAAGCACGTCCGTTTTCAATGATGACATGCTCTGCAGACAGACCGCCATTGATGATGAGAAATGTATGCTTTTCTCCATCCGTCAGCACAGCCTCCTGCCCGGAATCCGCCGTAAATTTGTATTTCCAGTCTCCCTTGTCAAAATCACTGTTTTCCGTATCCACGCTGTTCCGATAGCAGGGTGTATGCACTTCCGCCGCCCATGCCTGCCCACAGAAAAGCTGTGAAAACAGAAGTCCGCAAGCCAACATCCTTCTTAAATTCTTCATTGAAAAACCTCCTTTTCCCCAATTAGACACGAATCCGCTTTTTTTATTATAAAGCAGAAAGCACAAAAAGGGAATATGTAAATAAAATTGAAAAATACGCATGACATTCCTGCCATGCGTATCTCTCAGAATTTATGCTGCCATATTTTCCATGAAAATGCCGTAGCCTTTTGTCGGGTCTGCCAAAGTCACATGCGTCACTGCTCCCACAAGCTTTCCATCCTGCAAAATCGGCGAACCGCTCATGCCCTGCACAATGCCGCCTGTCAGCGCAAGCAGCCGTTCATCCATAATGCGGATATTCATATCCTTATGCTGTCTTCCGCCGTTCTTCTCCAGACTTTCGATTTCCATGGCATACGCCTGCACGCCCTTGCCCTCCAAATCGGAAAGCAGCACAGCCGCGCCCTTTTTTACCTCTGCCTTTGTGGCAACAGGATAGCTTTCACCTGCAAAAACGCCTGCCGCCGCCTTGCCATAAATGCCCGTTTCCGTATTTTTCTCGATTGCGGCAAGCTTCTCTTGCATCTCTACCTGCCCAATCAATTCACCGGCAGCACCCTTTTCCCCCTTCACAATTTCCGTCAGGGTGGTATCCACCACAGAGCCGCCATGAATCACCATCAGGTCATCCGTATCCACATCATACACACCATGCCCCAATGCACCGAAGGTACCGTTTTCCGCGTCATAATACGTCACTGTGCCGATGCCTTGGATACTGTCCCGAATCCACGCGCCAATCTGGTAGGTCTGCGCGGTATTGCTCAGAACCGGTGTAATCTTCACCTCCTTTTGCCTGCCATTTCGCTCCAAACGCAGACAAATCGGTTTCCCCTCGCTCTGCTGAATGGTTTTCATAAACGCTTCCTTATTCTCCTGCTTCTCGCCGTTTGCCTGCAAAATGCGGTCTCCGGCTTTCAGAAGTCCCTTGCTGGGTTCATGGCTTTCGTTATCCGCTCCGACTACGCTGCCTGTTTCCAAAACCAGAAGCCCTTCTGTATCCATCGTTACGCCTACCGTTCTGCCGACAGGAATCAGCTTCCGCCGCTCCAACGCCTGTGCAGACTGTGGTACGCCTAACAGAATCGGAATGAAAACCGCAAAAAAAGGCAATACTGATAAAAAAATTTTTCTTATTTTCTGCTGCATCTTCTCCTCTCCCAACCATATTTTTTGGAACAATTTTTTGCTCCAACCTTACTTTCTCCGAAACCCAAAAGCGATATACCGCCCAAAAGCACCAGAAACATACAGGAGGCGACAATACTGCCGAAATCGTTGATTGGGAAATTTTTAATTTTCAACGGAAAACCCTGCGTTGCATCATACGAATTCCGCTCAGACAGGAGTTCATTTTCTGCGCCTTCTGCCCCTAAAACCATTGTTTTAGCATTCTTTGCAGCATAGTATTGATATTTGCTTTTTCAACAGCCTCTGCCGTAATCAAATCCGTCCTGCCGACCTCCTTCCCATGCAGCAAATAAATCAGTTCACCGACCTTCTCCCCTGCCGCAACCGGCGCATCCATGGCAGGCAAAAGCTCCGTTTTCGTTTCCCATTCACCGCCGATATCCTTTTTCAGAAGAATGGAAATCTCCTCCTGCACCACAGCCGAAACGCTGTCCTCCATGCCCTTCGTCACAGGAATACGCCCCATTTCCTTCCCTGCGGGCAGTCCCTTTTCCGCGCTGTAATTGGCAAAGCCGTAATCCAGAAGCTTCATGGTTTCCTGAAAGCGCAGCTTGAAATCCGGCGCAGCCATCACAACGCCAATCAGGTGTAGCCCGTTGCGCTCCGCCGTACCGGAAAGACAATAAAGCGCCTTGCCCGTAGAGCCTGTTTTCAGCCCCGTTGCACCCTCATACCATTTGATCAGCTTATTCGTATTCGTTAAGCCAAATTCGGACTCCCCCTTGCGCGTTTTATGTATGATGGTATCCTGCCATGTGGTCGTATATTTCTGCACCTCCGGGAATTTCGTCATCAGCTCCCGACTCATCAGCGCAATATCATACGCACTGGTTTCGTGTCCGTCCACATCCAGTCCGCAGGCATTGACAAAATGTGTTTCCTGCATCCCCAATTCCTCCGCCTTCCTGTTCATCCGCTCCACAAAGGCCTCCTCACTGCCTGCCACAAACTCCGCCATGGCAACCGCCGCATCATTCGCAGATGCAATCGCGATACATTTCGTCAGCTCTGCGGCTGTCTGCGTTTCGCCCGGCTCCAGAAAAACCTGCGATCCACCCATACTCGCCGCATGCTCGCTCACCTGCACCGCTTCCTCCCATTCAAACTGTCCTGCCGCCTCCGCTTCGTAAATCAGCAATAATGTCATCACCTTTGTCACGCTGGCAGGCGGCATTGCCTCGTGACTGTTTTTTTCATATAAAATTGTTCCTGTGCCTGCGTCCATCAGCACCGCACTTTTACTTTTCAGCTGCAATGCATCCGTTTCCGCCGCAAAAACAGACAGGCTGAACCCAAGCGACAGCACAGACATCAGCAGTATCGCCAATACTCCCTTCCAATTCTTCATCCGCCCATTCCTCCCAGATATTCTTATGGATACTCTATGCTTTTCCCCTCTGAAGTATGCAGACGGCGAAATTCTTAAAAGTTTTTTAAATTTGACTGATTTTTACAAAAGTCTGTAATTTTGTTGTATACTGTTGCTATAGCAGAAAAAAATTTGTTATAATCTTACTATTGATAAAAAGAAAAGGAGGGTATTCTCTATGAAAAAGACAAAACATACTGTAGCCTTGGCTTTGGCGGCAATGCTGGCGTGCCAACCGCTTTCTGTTTATGCGGCAACCTTTGCCGATATGAATCAGGCTCCTTGGGCGGGTGCCGAAGCATCCATCAATAAGGCGGCAAGCCTGGGTCTGGTTGTTGGGGAAACCAGAAACGGCAAAACCTATTTTCGCCCCAGAGATTCTGTTTCTCTGTCCGAATCCTGCCAGCTGGCGTATAAATAAGCTGCTGATACAGACAGGCAAGGCAAAGGCGGATGACAGCGTAACCCAGAAATGGACTCCCATCATGAATGCTTACGGCATCCAGAGCTGGGCATATCCTGCCGTTTCCTACTGCTTGGAAAACGGGATTCTGGCTACCTCTAACCTGAGCGGCTTCATGAAAAACGGCTCTAATCTGCCTGCCACAAGAGAACAGGCAGCAACTATCCTTGGGCGCGCCTTAACAAAGGGGGTTTCTTCCTACACAGCAAATGAAACCACAACCACCTTCCTGGACAACAGCAGCATTTCCACAGAAGCGAAGCCCTATGTTGCCCTGCTGAAAAGGGTCGGCGTAGTCAATGGGGACGATTCCAATAAATTCAACCCCAAAAAGACACTGAACCGCACAGAAACCGCAGTTCTGGTAACAAACCTGTATGGTGTACTGGAAAAGGCAACCACACCGACCACACCCACAACTCCGACAACACCTGCCAACCCGACCATCTCCACACAGAAGGGTACGGTTGCGACCATGACAAATTTCTATGTCAATCTGAAGGACAGCGCAGCCTACTATATGCTGGCATCCGGCGGCACAACCATCACACTGAACGGTTCTTCTGCCACCATGAGCGATGTCGTAAAGCTATATAAGGCAGGTACCTCTATTGATGTTACCCTGACGCTCGACAGCAGCCTGCATATCACCAAGTTGGAGGCAACCTATAAGGAAACCAAGAAAACCAAAGGCAGCCTGACAAAGGTGAGATATAATAAAACGGATAAAGAAGGCTCTATCACGATTGATAAGGACAGCACCTACTCCTTTACCGACAAAGACGATGTAGATATCCGTATCGACAAAAAGAGCTATAGCCTGAAGGAATTGTATGACCTATTCACAAAGGCAGAGGATGACAAAGCAACCATTGAGGTCGAGGTTACCCTTGACAACAAAGGAAATCTGACAAAAATCACAGGCACCACAAAGGACAGTGACAGCAGCGATTCCTTGAAGGGCAAAATCTCCGATATGAGCTATAATAAGTCCAAAGAAACAGGCTACATCAAGCTGAAAGGAAAAACCACAAAATATGAAATTGATGATACGGAAGATGTAACCGTAAAGATTGACAACAAAACAAAAACCTACAAGGACCTGTATAAACTGTACGATGATGGGGATAGCACCATTACCGTTACACTGACACTGAATAAAAAGGATTACGTTACTAAAATTACAGCAACCACCTCCGACAGCGACAGCAAGGATGGTTGCAAACGTTACCTATAAGGAAAACAAGGACACCGGTACGGTAAAAATCGGCAGCAAGACCTATGATATTGATGATGTAGATGATGTCGATATCTCCATTACCGACGGCTCCGATAAGATTAAAACATGGAAGGATTTCTATAATGCCTATAAGGACAAAAAGGTCATGAATGTTTCCGCTACCGTGAAAAATGATGAGGTAACAAAAATCACAGGTAAGGTAACACAGGCAAAGGGCGAGCTTTCCAAGCTTGGCAAGAATTATATCAGAATTGAAGGCAAATACAGCAATAATACCTTCAGCTATGATTTTGATGAGGATAATACAGATAACATCAAGGTAAACATCACCAATGCTTCCGGCGTAAAAACACTTACGAAGCTGATTGACTGGCTCGAATCCGGTGACAAGCTCGACCTTGTTCTCACACTGGATAAAAACGGAAATATTACAAAAATTTCCGGCGAATATAAATAATTTCGCCAAAACGTACTGACCATAAAGGGCAACACCTGCATGAAAAGGCGTTCAGACAAAAATCATAAAAGCAAAGGAATTTTCCTTTTTATGAGTCTGCGCTTTTGCGTGGACTCATTTTTTATAGGAGTATTATATGAAAAAAATACATTCGGCATTTGCGCCGTTTCTCGGCATCCTCCTTCTGCTTGCGGTCTGGTTTCTGCTTTGCCGCGCAGAGATATTCAGTCCCTATCTTCTGCCGACACCACAAAAGGTGTTCGACAGCTTTCTGCGCATGCTTTTCTCCGGAGAATTGCTTCGGGATGTGCTGATTTCCTTTATCCGCATTCTGAAGGGCTTCTGTATTGCTTTTCTGCTTGCGTTTCTGCTGGGGATGTTCCGCACGCTCCTGCCTGCCGCAGAAAAATATTATGACGCAATCGTGCAGTTTTTCCGCAATGTACCGCCGCTGAGTCTGATTCCGCTTCTGATTCTCTGGTGCGGCATCGGGGAAACCACAAAAACCGTTATTATCGTGCTGGCATCCTTTTTCCCGATGTATCTGAACATCGTAAAAGGCTTTACGGGCTGTGACCAAAGGCTATTGGAGGTTGGGGATGCCTTCGGCTACACAAAATTTGAAAAATTCCGCTATATCCTCCTGCCCTACGCCTCCGCCGATATTCTCGTTGGAATGCGCATCGGCATGGGCTATAGCTGGCGTGCCATCATCGCGGCAGAAATGATTGCAGCCTCCAGCGGTATCGGGCATTTGATTCTGTTCGCACAGCAGCTGAGCCGCACCGATAAGGTGATTGTCGGCATTTTTGTGGTTGGGCTTGTCGGTCTGGCAACCGATAAATGCTTCGGCTTTTTGCTGAAAAAATTATTTAAGGGGAATGGTGAAAATGGCTGGAATTGAATTAAAGCATATACAGAAGGCATACACCGTGGACGGGCGGACCTTCCCCGTTTTAAAGGATATCTGCTTGCAGATTCCCGAAAACAGCATCACCGTCCTTCTTGGGAAAAGCGGCTGCGGCAAAACCACCCTGCTCCGCTTAGTGGGAGATTTGGAGAAGCCAAACAGCGGAGAAATTCGCTTTGCGGTCACGCATAAAACCGCCTTTGTGTTTCAGGAGCCGCGGCTCATGCCTTGGCTGACTGTATGGGATAATACTATTTTCGGACTGAAAAAGCACTCCTATGATATAGGAAAAATCCAAGCCCTGCTGGAAACGGTTGGTCTGGATGGCTTTCAGAGGGCCTATCCCCATCAGCTTTCGGGCGGAATGCAGCAAAGAACCGCCATCGCGCGTGCTTTGGCGTATGCGCCCTCCTTCCTTCTGATGGATGAGCCCTTTGCCGCATTGGATCATTTCACGCGCACGCAGCTGCAGAAGGAGCTGATTCGCCTGCAAAAAAGTCAAAATACAGGAATTTTATTCGTCACCCACAGCATTGATGAGGCCCTGCTTCTGGGGCATAAAATTGCCTTTATTGAGGATGGATGCATCCAAAAGGAATTCCTTTTGGATACGGATTGCGAAAATCGGGATTTATTATCCAAGGAACTGATTGAACTGAAACGGGAAATTCTCGCACAGCTTCATTTATAAAAAACTGTCTTTAGGGTTCTAATCCGAGCGCACCTTTCGGCAGTTAAAATAAGCGTTTTATCATTTAAAATTTTTAGGAGGTATTACAAATGAAAAAAAGATTGATTGGCATGGCAATGGCAGCTGTTCTGGCTATGACGGCGCTGACAGGCTGCGGCACCGCAGGGGATACATCCTCTCTCGATTCGCTGACCTTCACCTATGTCACCTCTCCCCTGAACCTGCCCTCTATCGTGGAAAAAGAGGAAGGCATTTTCGCAAAAGCCTTTGCGGATGACGGCATCGAAGTGAAATATGCAGAAATCACCTCCGGCGCAGACCAGACACAGGCACTGGCAGCCGGAGATGTGCAGGTGCTGTATGCCGTTGGCGCAACCTCTGTCATTCTTTCTGCCGCAAATGATGCAGATATCAAGGTGCTGAATATGTATAGCCGCTCTCCCAAGGCATTCTGCATGTATTCCAAGGATGAAAGCATCAGCTCCCCTGAGGATTTGCGCGGCAAAACCATTGCAGGCCCTGTCGGCACAAATCTACATGAGCTCTTGGCGGCATATCTTGCAACCGCGGATATGACAGTGGATGATGTAAACTTCGTGAATATGGGTATTCCCGAAGCAAAGGCAGGTCTGGAAGGCGGCAGTGTGGATGTGGCATTGCTGGCAGGTGCAGCCGCATATCAGACACAGCAGCAGGGCTATCACCTGATTACCGACGGCGAGGGCTTGATTAACGCCATCATTGCAGTAGCAGTCACAAATAAATTCTATGAAGCGCACCCCGAAATCATCGAAAGGCTGCAATCCGCACAGGCAGAAATCGCAGACTTTATTCAGAACCACGAGCAGGAAGCCTACGAAATGGCAGCAGCGGAGCTGGATTTGGATGTGGATGCCGTAAAGGAAATGGCACAGTATTATGACTTCTCCACAGAGATTACTGCTGCGGATCAGGAGGGCTTCCAACGCACCGCCGATTTCATGTATCAGGCAGGCATGATTGAAAAAGAGCTGGATGTAAACACACTCTTTTATTAAGTCGAAATCAGGATTTCACTTGGGACAAAGCAAAGTAACGCTCTCTTGCTTCCCGATTTTTTCCGCAATAAAAAAAGCGTCCAAGCTTGGACGCTTTTTTGTTGCTCCTCCTTCAGATGGACAAGCCTTGCTTCATGCCCCAGAAATTCATTATAGCGGAAGGATTCCCTTCTGCCATTTTCCATCTGACAGTAAAAATGGTGGGGATATAATTCCAGCACCACGCCATGACGAATTTCCCGGGTAATATATGTATAATCCTTCAAAAGAGAACGCTCCTCAACAATAATAGACTTTCCCTTTTCCAATCCATACTTACCTGCAAGCTCCTTTAGCCATGTATTTTTCCACATTCTTCTTTCCTTCATCTCATACCCCTTTCGTATTACGGTTTATCCGTAATTATACTTTAAAAAAATAAGTTATTCCTTTATCCGACACAATCATACTACGGTTTCACCGTATCTGTCAACGGTTTTTTCGTAATTATCCCAAAATATATTGCATTTTTACGATTTAACCGTATAATAAAGATGGGACGGTGATTTTATGGATAACAGCAAAACCATTTTGGCAAAAAATATCCGCTATTACATGGAAAAAAATCAAAAAACAAGAGCTGCACTTTGCGAGGCACTGGATATAAAATATACCACCCTCAGCGATTGGGTAAACGGGAAAACCTATCCCCGCATAGATAAGCTGGAACGGCTTGCGGCATATTTCGGCATTGAAAAATCCGCACTCTTGGAGGATAGAGAGCATTTGCCGCCGGATGCCATTCCCTATACGCCACGCCAGACAAGACCCATCCCCATTGTCGGCGTTGTCAACTGCGGTGTCCCCCTTCTTGCAGAGGAAAATATCGAGGGCTATATCGAAACACCCTTGGAGGATTTGAATAGCGGAGAGGAATATTTTTGGCTGCGTGCCAAAGGGGACAGCATGACGAATATCGGCATTCATCCCGGAGATTTTCTGCTCATCCGCAAGCAAAACGATGTCGATAGCGGCGATATTGCCGTTGTTTCCGTCAACGGAGACGATGCAACCCTCAAGCGTGTGATTAAAAAGGAAAATGCCCTTGTGCTGCAGCCCGAAAACCCTGCCTATGAAATGAAAATCCTCGTCGGCAAGGAAATGGAGGATGTTCATATCCGTGGGCGGCTGATGAAGCTGGAAAAACGCTTTTGACCAAAGCAACCCCTTTTCATACAAAAAGCAAGAGGTGATGGATGATGAAAACACGGGAAGAAATATTAGCCTATGCCCTCTCCTTTGCGGAGGTCTACACAGAATGTCCCTTTCGTGACCAAAATTGGCAGTTGGTTCGCCTAAAGGAAAACAAAAAAGCATTTCTCTGGATTTATGACCGAGGGGGATATCTCAATCTAAATGTAAAGGTAGCGCCTGAATGGCGTGAGTTCTGGCGGAACACCTATCCTGCCGTGGTTGCTGGCTATCATCAAAACAAAATGCACTGGAATACGATTATTTTGGACGGCACCATTCCCACGCAGGATATCAAGCGCATGATTGCCGAAAGCTACGATTTGATTGCGGATAGTCCCACCAAGCGCATCTACGAGGCGGTCAAAAAAATCCCCAAAGGCTGTGTCGCAACCTATGGGATGATTGCAGCGCTGGCAGGTGACCCGAATATGGCGCGCGCGGTCGGCAATGCCCTGCATAAAAACCCGGACCCTGCAAATATCCCCTGCTATCGTGTTGTCAATGCAAAGGGGGAGCTTTCCGGTTCCTTTGCCTTCGGCGGAGAAGCTGCACAGGAAAAGCTGTTGCAGGCGGATGGCATTGAGGTGGTCAACGGAAGGGTCGATTTGGAAAAATATCAATGGAAATTCAAATAGGACGCAAAAAGGGTGTGATAAAATTTATCACACCCTTTTTACCGTCTTATTCTTCATCCAGCTTCAGTACAGACATAAACGCCTTCTGCGGCACCTCTACGCTGCCAATCTGGCGCATACGCTTTTTCCCTTCCTTCTGCTTTTCGAGCAGCTTTTTCTTACGGGAAATATCACCGCCATAGCATTTTGCCAGAACATCCTTGCGCATTGCGCTGATGGTTTCTCTGGCGATAATCTTGCTGCCGATTGCTGCCTGAATCGGAATTTCAAACAGATGTCTGGGAATTTCCTTTTTCAGCTTTTCGCACATCTTTCTGCCGCGCTCCGTTGCGGAATCCTTATGCACAATAAAGGACAGCGCATCCACAGGCTCCCTGTTTACCAGAATATCCAGCTTCACCAGTTCACTTTCCTGATAGCCCAGCAGGCTGTAATCAAAGGAGGCATAGCCGCGGCTTCTGGATTTCAGCACATCGAAGAAATCGTAAATAATTTCATTCAACGGCATGTGATAGGTCAGCATCACACGAGAGGAATCCAGATATTCCATACTGATGTATTCGCCGCGCCGCTGCTGGCAAAGCTCCATAATCGGCCCGACATAATCCTTCGGGAGCATGATTTCCGCCTTCACAATCGGCTCCTCCATCTTCTCGATTCTGGCAGGATCGGGCATATTGCTCGGATTGGATAAATCAAAGCTTGTCCCATCCGTCAGATATACCTTATAAATAACACTGGGGGCAGTTGTTACCAAGTCCAGATTATATTCTCTTTCCAGTCTTTCCTGAATGATTTCCAAATGCAGCAGTCCAAGGAAGCCGCAGCGGAACCCAAAGCCTAACGCAACAGAGGTTTCCGGCTCAAAGAACAGCGCCGCATCATTCAGCTGCAGCTTCTCCAGTGCATCGCGCAAATCGGGATATTTTGCCCCATCCACAGGGAAAATGCCGCAGTAAACCATCGGGTTTACCTTCTTATAGCCGGGCAGTGCCTCTGCGGTCGGGTTTTCCGCCAATGTAACCGTATCCCCCACGCGTGTATCGGATACCGTTTTGATGCTTGCCGTAAAATAGCCAACCATGCCGGCACTCAGCTCATCCACAGGCAGGAAACGTCCGGGGCCGAAAATGCCAACCTCAACAACATCAAATTCCTTCCCTGTTGCCATCATTTTGACTCTGCTGCCCTTACGAATCGAGCCGTCAAACACACGCATCAGCACGATAACGCCGCGGTACTGGTCATATACAGAGTCGAACACCAACGCCTTCAGCGGCGCATTGACATCCCCCGCGGGCGCGGGAATATCTGTAATAATGCGTTCCAGAACCTCCTCGATATTGATACCGTTTTTCGCAGAAATTTCAGGGGCATCCTCCGCAGGAATCCCGATGATATCCTCAATTTCCTGCTTTGCCCATTTCGGGTTTGCGCTGGGCAGGTCAATTTTATTGATAACCGGAAGAATTTCCAGATTATTATCCAACGCCAGATAAACATTTGCCAGTGTCTGCGCTTCAATGCCCTGCGCCGCATCCACAATCAGCACCGCACCCTCGCACGCCGCAAGGGAACGGGATACCTCATAGTTGAAATCGACATGTCCGGGTGTATCAATCAGGTTAAACTGATATTCCTCCCCATCCTGCGCGCGATAAATCAGACGAACCGCCTGCGATTTGATGGTGATTCCTCTTTCACGCTCCAGATCCATGTTATCCAAAACCTGCTCCTGCATTTCTCTATCTGTTAAAAGACCTGTTTTCTGAATCAGTCTGTCTGCCAATGTGGATTTGCCGTGGTCAATATGCGCCACAATGCAAAAATTCCGAATGTGTTTCTGTTTGTCCTGAGACATACGCTTCCTCCTTGCACAAAATTTGTTCTATCCATAATATCTTATTTTACCACATTCTTTGGGAGGAAGTCAAAAGAATCACATCTTTTCTTTTCATTCAGACCACCGCCGCTTACTCCAATTCCTCCAATGCCTCGCGTACTCTTTCGTATTCCCTTCTTACGGCATCATAATACTGCCCTGCTTCCGCAGGCAGCGCCTCCTTGCCGCGCAGCAGCTCCGTCATCGCGGAACAAACCTCCGCCAGAGCAGAAAGGCTTAGGTTCAGTGCCATTCCCTTCAGCGTATGCACCGCACGAAATGCCTGCGCCGCCTCGGATTTTTCCACTGCCTCTGCCAGAAGCGTCATGCTGTTGTCACCCGGCAGCATTTTCAGAAATTTCCGAATCAGCACATCACTTTGCAGGCGATTGATTGCATCTGTATAGTCTCCATCAACCTTCTGATAAAATTCATTTACCGTCATAAATACCCCTCCTTAAAAAATCACCGCGCGATTCTTTTCTTTCTTTGCCTCATATAAGGCGGCATCTGCCTTCTGAATTAAATCCGAAATCCGTCCCGAAGCATACACACCGCCAATACTGATGGTCAGCTTCAGCTCCGGATACTGCGCCACCTCAATCCTGTGCACCGCTCGGCAGAGCTCCTCCAGCTTTCGTTCCAGAATCCGCTCCGGCATATTATCAAACAGCAGGAAAAACTCATCTCCACCATAGCGAATCAGTGCATCGTTGCTGCGCAGCATGGAGCGAATCGTCTGCGCCACATAATACAATACTGCATCCCCTGCGGTATGCCCGAAGCGATCGTTGATTTTCTTGAAATTATCAATATCAATCATCGCCAGCGCATATTCTCCGCTCAGGTTACGCACCCGTTCATCATAATACCGGCGATTATATACTCTTGTTGCAGAATCCATATAAACCTGCCTGTTCCGCACAAGCAGCTGATTCAGAACGTGTTCGCTTTCTATGCCGTTGATATCCTCCGAACGAATCGGGTTCACACATTCCAGAGAATAGGACATTCCGTCTATCTCGATTGGCATTGCAAATACATAATAAACATCATTGCCAATCGGCTCCACCTTCGTCTGTATCTTTCCCATACGGACGGCATCCTGCGAAATACAGCGCTCACAGCGGCGCGACTTCCCCCAGAGGGCAAAGCAATCCTCGTTCTTCTGCACAGAATGACTCTCCTTTGTTGTAGAAACCTGCATACAGATTTCAGGGTCCACCAGCCGAACCGTTTCAAACATCGTCCGATATCCCTGCAGCACAGGGCCAACCTGCTTTTCCGTAATCCGAATCACATTTTCTCCACTCGCCAGAATGGGCAGCAGCACCTGCTCCTGCAAAGCAGGCTTCGCTGCTTCGGCATTATACATCTGTATTCTCTTATAGTTTTCATCAATATCTATAATTTTTCCGAGCAGAGAGCTATAATGTCCCTCGCCGTCCCTCTTGCCCGAAACCAAAATGGCGGTCTGGCATTGTCTCGGCTTTCCGTTTAGCGCAATCTGTACCATAAACTCCAGCTGTGTCCGGTCAGTCGGCAGCTCCTGTAATTTCTCGGTAAGCAGCGCAAGCGTCCTTTTCCCGAAAACGGAAAGAAAGGCTTCATTTTCCATCGGGTCAACAATCACATCCGGCAGTCCCGTCTGCTCCACTGCACCCTTGGAAAGATGCAGAGAGGAAGGCTGTGCTGTATATTCAAACCACAGCTCTCCGCTGAGATTTGCGAAAAATTCTGCTTTTGTGTTGGCCTCCTCCAGCTGCTTTGTCATGCGCGCCGCAATGACATCCTGTCCACTGTAAAGCTCCTCCATCGTTTCATATACCTGCTCCGCACTCTGTCCCACAGGCTTTTTCTCCACGCCATGCCGCAGGGTCTCCGAAAGCTCATCCATACATTCAAGCAGGAGCGGATTCAAACTGCCACATTCGCCGTTATGCATCATAGCAAGTGCCGTATCATGCGAAAAGGCTTCTTTATAGCTGCGCTCATTCGTCAGCGCATCATAAGCATCCGCAACGGAAACCACCTGTGCCGCAATGGGAATATTATCCCCTGCCAGCCCGTCCGGATAGCCCTTGCCATCCCAACGCTCATGGTGCCAGCGGCAGATCATCGTGGCATATTTCACCAGTTTTTCATTCTGATACACAGACATTCCCGAAATAATATCCGCACCAATCACCGTATGCCGTTTTACAATAGCAAATTCCTCCTCAGTCAGCTTGCCGGGCTTTGTCAGAATTTCCTCCGGAATCAGCAGTTTCCCGATATCATGCAGGCTTGCCGCCATGCAAATTACATCTATATCATCCGGATTCAGCGCATAGCGGTTCGTCCGCTTCATCAGACAGTGCAGCAAAAGCCCCGTCACACGGCTTACGCCGGACATGTGCATCCCCTTTTCCCCGCAGCGCAGCCCCAAGGCATAGCCCAGAATCGATATCATAACCTCGTTGCTTTTTTCTCTGCGGAAAAACCAATCCGCAACCACGTCCATCAGCTGATGCTTTTTGGTATGCAGCAGGATTGTGTTGATGATACGGCGGCGAACGATGCCGGGTACAAAGGGACGGCTGATGTAGTCAGATGCACCCAGTTCAAATGCACGGTCGATGTAGGTATTGCTAGTTTCCGCGGAAATCATGATGGTGGGGATATCCTCAATCCAATGTCTGCGGTTCATTTCCTCCAGAACCTCAAATCCGTCCATCTCAGGCATCACAATATCCAGCAACAATGCGGAAATCTGCGTGCCATAGCTCTGCAACGCAATGATGACTTCCTGCCCATTTGTTGCTTCAATCACTTCAAATTCCTGATCCAGTACATTTGCAAGAATTGCGCGGTTCATTTCAGAATCGTCTGCAATCAGCAGTTTTCTTCGTCTCATAAGGCGATCCTCTCCTGTCGTTCTGTCTTTTGTATCTCAAGCTCTGCCGCGAATTCTGCCCTTGAAATATTCAAAATTCCCCAAAAAGCTACATTTAATGTGAATATTATAGCACATCTATATCTTATTGCCAACGAAAAACAGGAACATCAAGGCTGCTTCTGCTTTGCTGTTCCTGTTTATGTTTCTTCTATATAAAATTATCAGCTGTTATTCTGCATCAAAGGCGTGCGCCGTTACGAAGGTTGCGCCCCCATTGTCAATATAGGTCGTTTCTACCTCGCATTTCTGCTTCAGCTCCTGCATATCGAAATAGCGGGAAACCGTCTGCTTCTCTACCTTGTAGCTGTTTTTATCCATATCTAATGCCATCTGCTTTGCATCCGCATCGGAAAGCTTCTGCACGCCTGCCTTTGTGATATCAAAATCGGGATTCTTTTCCCCGATAAAGGTAATCAGCGCTGCTTTTTTATTGATACAGAGAACCCGATAGCCGAAATTCTTTGTCATAACACCGTTTACATTCAGACGCATATCCAGTGTGATGAGGTTAGGCATATTGCTGCCCTCCTCTGCTTCTGTGATAATAAAATCAGCCGCCTTGAAGTCCTTGTCTACATTCTTCTGCATATAGACCTCCAGTGCTGCATAATCCCTCGAATCAGGGACATAAGGCACATCCTCCTCAATCACCTTCTGCTTCGCCCCTTCAACCAGAAAATCCTTTACGGATATGCTGACTCCCTCGTCATTCTGCTCGCCTGTGGAGAGCTGAATCCGATTCTTTTCGCTGTCCCATCCACAGGTGAAGTCCATAATCTCGACCAAATCGCGCAGCTTAAAATAATTATAGCCGTCAATATTCAGGCAATTCATATTTTCGTATTCCGTTGCGCCAACGAGAATGGTCTGCTTGCTTTGCTTTACGGCTTTTGCCTGCTTTGCCGCACTCAGATGCTGCAAATCCTGCGCAGCACTTTCCTTTGTCAGAGAAGCCTGCTTTTTCGCTTCGTTCCAATCGACACGATAGCCGAGGATTTTCCCCAAATCGCGCAGCATAAAATAATTATTATCCTGATACAGATACGCAGGGACAGCCTCCACCGTCTGCACGCCCTCTCCCGACTGCACGGAAAGCGTGTTTTTGGACGGCGTAACCGCAAGCCCTGCCGCAAGGGCACTTTGTGTAAAAATCAGCGTGCCTGCCATTGCCCCAACTACAACAAATTTTTTCTTCATCTGTCATACCTCCTTACGCAATACGTTTTCCCTTTACTTGCCCGAACTCCCCTTCGGATAGCTTCATCTTATCAGACATCCTAGCAAATTGCATCTGATTTGCATAAAATTTATAAAATTTTAAGAAATAAACGCAATTACTGCGCTAGGGGCGTGTGAATGGTGCATTTATTTCCGCGCATAAATGCACCAAACATGCATTTTTCTCTGTCGAGGCAGAGAAAAAGTGCCCACCTTTTCCACCAGACGCTTTCTGGTTTTTGCAAAATACAGAAATTTCAGGTAAAATAGGAAAAAACATAATCAGAAAGGTGTTTGATATTCATGATACATGTACTTTTTATTTGCCACGGAAGGATTTACTGTTCGGAATAAAAAGTCTCAAATCGTCTTAAATACTTCTATAAATATTAGTTCTTGTGTTCCATTCTCAATTTTACCAATGATTTACCAATATTTCTGGAGAGCCAGGCTTGCAGAAACAACAGACCAGAATGAGGAGAATAAAAAATGAGTGAATTAAAGAAACATATTTATGATGAAAAGAATGGACTGCATTATACTCTTATTGGAGATTACTATATCCCGGACTTGAAACTGCCGGAAGAACACCGCCCTATTGGAAAGTACGGACGGATGCACCGGAAATATTTAAGAGAAGTCCACCCATCCAGATTGAATACATTGATACTGACCGGAGAATTGTGGACATATCTTGCAGACCTGAACGAACAGGCACAGGAACGGTTAGACACTATCATGGAGCAGATGAAAGCCACCGAGGGCGTGACAGAGGAATTGAAGCGAACTCAACAAATGGAATGGGTGCAGCGTTGTAATAACATTCACAACCGGGCAGAAGAAATTGTTTTGCATGATATAATTTATTCATACGGGAGTAATTAAATCGGAGGTATATAAGATGATTGAAATTGTATTTGGTGAAAGTGCCTGTGGAAGTTTGAAAATTGCCCAAACTTACGGTAAGGGAAAGTATAGAGGAAGTGCAGTTTCGGTCTTTATGAGGCACGAAGATGGGAGTGTTCCATCTTCAGATGAAATGAAAGAAGCACAAATTCAAGCACAGGAACAAGAACATATTGCTTGGGAGAATGCTATTCCATTGGGAGGCAAGAGCAGTGATGTTTATTGTTTTGATATGGCTCTTAGTGTGGGAGATATTTCTGATAATGGAATTGGCGAACAGCGGAAAAATGTTCTCAAGAAAATGCTGTCTGTCTGGTTTGTAGAGGATTTAGACTATCAGGTTGAAGAAAAAATACAGAAAATTAAAACTACATTGTCTTCGGTTATTGAACGATATGTAGCTGGGGAAGAAGTTCGTATTTGGTATAGCTATAATCCGGATGAATTTTGCGGTATGTACTGGCTTATGAAACAACTTCGACCATTAAACTGTCAGACAACAATTTATTTGGTTAAGTTACCTGCCTGGGAATATGGAAAAGAAAATACTATGACATCCAAAATAGCATGGGGTGAGGTTTCTCCTGGCGAATGGGGAAAATATATAATTCTACAAGAAAAAGCTAAGCCTGTATTTCTTTCAGCTTGTGCTATGAAATGGAATCAACTTCAAAATGAAAATGCACCTTTGCGTGCAATGCTAAATGGTAAATTGCAAAGTGTTTCAGAAGATATATATGATAGTTTCATTCTTCGTGAAATTGCGGAACAGCCAGAGCAATTCAAAATGGCTATTGTTATAGGTAATGTTTTAGGAAAATATCAACTTGGAATTAGTGATGTATGGATTTCTAATCGCATTGATAAAATGCTTGAAGATGGTGTGTTGGAAATTATACAGGACGCACCAAAGGGAGAAACAAATTATCGCCGGATATTAAGAAAACGAATGAAATAATAACCACAGCAAGAACCGCTGCTACATGGAAGGCACCCCAACCATGCAACAGCGGTTTTTTTTACCGTTTTTTCCTCTGGCTGATAGGCGTTCCCATTTTCTTTGATTTTTTGAG